>Ga0209409_1000082_pt1 | contig 98617 bp, 79 predicted proteins | sample AD_JPNMR1_MetaG_FD_184424 | JGI IMG/M metagenome (GOLD analysis project Ga0209409, IMG submission 184424) | Active sludge microbial communities of municipal wastewater-treating anaerobic digesters from Japan - AD_JPNMR1_MetaG (SPAdes) (version 2) | ecosystem: Engineered > Bioreactor > Anaerobic... | reverse complement strand
TTTTGGTCGGCCGTCGCTCCCCTCTCGGGGGGCGTGGATTGAAACTGAACAGAACCAGATCGCCATGTATTGGCTCGCTGGTCGCTCCCCTCTCGGGGGGCGTGGATTGAAACACAGGAACTGGCAATAATGACTTGCAAGTTACACGTCGCTCCCCTCTCGGGGGGCGTGGATTGAAACTATGAGTACAACACTAAACACCATGTACACCATCGTCGCTCCCCTCTCGGGGGGCGTGGATTGAAACAAATGGCCTCTCGCGCTCATCCTGCCAACCATTGGTCGCTCCCCTCTCGGGGGGCGTGGATTGAAACAAAAAGCGAGCAGTATACGCTTGCAATAAAAAGGCGTCGCTCCCCTCTCGGGGGGCGTGGATTGAAACTATTGCAAGCCGTCCGGCGGAGGAAGTATATGTCGTCGCTCCCCTCTCGGGGGGCGTGGATTGAAACCTGCGGTGTCAGCTTGGTTGTTAGGTAGTCGTCGGGTCGCTCCCCTCTCGGGGGGCGTGGATTGAAACAAAAAAGTTATACGAGAAACAACAGGACTCATTGGTCGCTCCCCTCTCGGGGGGCGTGGATTGAAACTTGCGTACAGCATGGCGCGAACCTTCATTCGGATGTCGCTCCCCTCTCGGGGGGCGTGGATTGAAACCTAAAGCCGAATGCCTCCTCGGCTAACGGAGTACCGGTCGCTCCCCTCTCGGGGGGCGTGGATTGAAACCAAAGAATACATAGAGGCCCGTTTCCTTTTTGCTTGTCGCTCCCCTCTCGGGGGGCGTGGATTGAAACAATGATAGGCTCATCGATAGGCTCATTAACAGGGTCGCTCCCCTCTCGGGGGGCGTGGATTGAAACCGTCACAGTCCGCACAAGCGGATAGGGTTTGCATGTGGTTCCGCTGTGGGGGCCTTTCGAGCAGAAAAACATTTCTTTACTCATATATGTAACACAATATCCAGAAGGAATTCTATGAATAAATGGATTAGTATATTGATCGTAAATTTTTTAGTCTGTGTAGGAATATATGCAGAGGGATTTGGCTTTAATCAGTTTGAATACGAACCTGATCCTGCACCTACGATTGATCTAAGTCGAGCCCTTTCATTGAGTCCGGAAAAATTGACTATTAATAGGAAAAAACTTAAAGTAGAAATGTTTTATGAGAAAGTGTATGACAAAGACCGATGGGTTGATGTTTTATAGTACTAATAAAGCAAAAACAAAATATGAGGTGTTTATAGTAACCGTAGGAGGAAGGGTTATAGCTAAAATTGCCCTTGAAGATTTTAAACTATTCAGGGATTCTGTGGGAGGAACTCTTAATTTTACTACAGAGGAAAAAGAATATGGCTCTATTAGCTGGACTAAGAAATAATTACGTCTGCATCGGGAGAAAAAACATATATCATAACGCCCTCGTTTCAAACCTCTCTAACAAATAAAAAAGGCCAGCGAATAATTCGCTGGCCTCTGACCAGTATCGGCTGTCCCTGTATAACAAATCCGGGAGTCTGCTGGCCTCAACATGATCGTGCACGCATGTTGATGAAACAAAGTATCATATTGTACTGGAAAACTGTCAATATTCTGAGCACCAACACCTCTTAGCATCAATATCAAAGCACCTCATTAGAACGAAATTCTAACACCTGGAATCAATCGAAGGGCGCGGGCAGCAACATCTTTCCTCTGACTCCCCAGGTCCCTACTAGAGCCCTTGACAAGAAGGCTATTCTGGCTGAAAAGTTAAGCAGAGGCAAACAAACAGCCCGGGTTTGTTCGTTTGGGGAGCCTTTGCTAACACCACCATTATCGAGGTTCCCGCTAGTACTTTCTTAGGTTTATATGGGAATAGAACCTTGCGTTATTTTAGACAATCAATATGGTATCATAACAAAAGAAAGCCTTATCACATCTATTTCTGATAAGACAGGCTTCCCTGTCTATAATAAACGGGACAGTAAAAAAGGAAGTATCGGTCCTCATTGGGAACTGAGTACACTACCAGACTTTGCGGGTTATGAAGCCTGGGATTTTAGTTTTCAGAAAGCTCATGGCAGTTGGGAGTGGAAAAACATCGTCTTCTCTACGGAGGATTACTTTATTGTCACTCCTCCTTTTGTACTTTGTCGGATTGAACAATTTGAACATATAACCTGGCAAGGTATCCTTCGCGTATTCCAGTTACACAACGGGGAAGAAGATCAGTATTTAAAAGACGCATGGAAACACATGATTGCTTCGTACAAAGAATTTGGAGAACTATTTTATTCAAGCAAAATACTTGTCTGCGCCGATGCAGAGTGTGAGGTAATTCTGGAAATACTCCGGGAAAACTTTACCGACAAGGCCCTGGAAAAGCATTACTACAAATTACTGAAATTTGATACTCCTTTGGACGAAACAATACCAGACGAAACTCAGTACCTGTATTTTGAAGAGTATGTCGGCTAAATCCGGTTCCACCATTGGGCAACAAATAGATTCCGGCCTCACCCCTATTACACATAACGGATGGCAACCTTTTCTACAAACCTTTCTGAACGATACCTTCTCAGCTAATCAAACAAGTTCAATATAAAGGGATTGACAAATGTACAACACATTACGATAGTTTATGCAAATCAGGATGGGTGCAGGCCCGTCCTGTGGCCAGCAGACTCCCGGATTTGTGGCCGGGCAAGCCAATACTGGACCAGGGACGGTGGAAGTTTCCACCGTCTCTTTTTTTTACGGTATCGGGCAACCTATTTTAAAGAACACTATTTTAAAGAATAGACCCTTGTCAAACCACCTCATCTCCGTAACAATAGCCGTATGGGCCTTGTGTGGATTGTTCAGAAAACAGGAAATCCCCGTTTTCCCATACGGATCGCCATTGAACAGGAGGGCAGAACCCTTTTTGCAGTACGGGCCCAGGATGCCTGGCCAGGCCAAAAGGGGAATGTTTTCTGCATTCGGGATGGGACACCACCGGATGAACGGGATCTATTCGAAACGGTAGAGCGTATACCGGTTATCTCCTTTGATCGTTTTGGAAAGAGTCTCCGCATCACCCTGGACCGGCCTCTTAAAAAACGCTGTGAATTCCTTATTTTACAAAAGGCCTATAAAAATCGTCCCGGTAGTTATGAACAGATCTTTTTTAAAACCCAGACGGCTCAACGAGAACATCGGTCCCGTTCGCGGCTATCCCTTCGTCCTGTTAAGACATCCTTTACGGTCGTTGTTGATACGGCAGAAAAGTATCCCTGGAAATTTCCCAAGGCCCAGATTGAAAAACGAAAGCTTCCCGCAGGGGATTACGCGCTCATTCATGAAGATACAATCCTTGCGGTGGTAGAACGAAAAACCTTCCAAAATCTGCTTACCGATTTTTCCCGTATTGCCATGCTTCACCAGGTCCTGCGGGACTTAGAAACCCTCCCCCATGCGGCCCTCGTCATCGAGGCTGATTATGGTGATTTTCTTAACCCGGAACGGTTAGAACATTCCTATAAGCCTGCCCATTGCTACCGGGTCTTATCGGAACTCCAGGCCATGCATCCCCATCTCCCCATCATTTTTGCTCGCACCCGAAAAGAAGCAAACCTCTGGACCTATGGCTTTTTCCGAGCGGTATACCGCAAATCCCTTCAGGAACTGGCGAGCCAGGAAACAGAGCTTACCGCTGAACCGGTGGTTCCCTATGTCGCCGAACTTCGCCTGGAACAGCGAATTCTTACAGCCCTCCGGGACAACGAAGCCGTAACGGCTACTACCAATTCCAGCCCTGTAGGTTCTGCCGCTTCAGGGGTCAGTTTTACTACCCTCCATGAAGTCCTGGGTGATGTGGATGAAACCTCTTTGAAGCGGATCCTCCAGCGCCTTAAGAAACAGGGCCGAATTGAATCTATGGGCCGGGGCAACGCCCGGCGCTGGTTTTTAACAACTGAAAAGCCCGCAGAGACATCCGAATAAAACATCCAGGAAAAGATCCTCAGCCAGCAAAGACCCTACTCTCTGGACTCCCCAAGCCCCAGGGTACGGCTGAGGTAAAGCTTCCCCAGTTGTTTCAGGGCCTCCCTGACCAGGGGATGATTTTCTTTTTTGTCAAACTGTAAGAGGGCCCGCTGAAGCCGCCGCTCCCGTTCACCCCGGGGAACAGGGATGGCCTTCATGGTCCGGGGGTCCAGTCCCGTATAATACATCACCGTTGCAAGAGAACCAGGGGTGGGATAAAAATCCTGAACCTGGTCGGGCACAAAACCAGTCTTCTTAAGGTACAGGGCCAACTCTAGGGCATCTTCCAGGGTTGAACCAGGATGGCTCGCAATAAAATAGGGGATCAGGTACTGTTTTTTCCCCAGTTCCTGATTAGCCCTGGCAAAAAGCTTTCGAAATTCTTCGTATACCTGGCTGCCTGTTTTTCCCATCGCATCAAGAACCCGGGGGGTAATATGCTCCGGCGCCACCTTGAGCTGGCCCGACACATGGTGGGCACAGAGTTCTTTCAGAAAAGCAGGGCCCCCCGGGGTATCCAGTAAAAGATAATCAAAACGAAGCCCTGAACGGACAAACACCTTTTTAATCTCCGGCACAGTCCGCAGAGCCCGCAGAACCTCCCGATACTCTTGATGACTGGCCCGGAGGTTAGGACAGGGGACTGGGTATAAGCAATCTCGATGGGTACAAACACCCCCTCTTTTCTGTACCTCACAGGGAAGGCTAAAAAAGTTTGCCGTCGGCCCCCCTACATCATGGATGTAACCCTTAAAGTCAGGATGCTGCACCAGGCGCTGGGCTTCTCGAAGGAGGCTGTCCTTACTTCGATGTTGTATTATCCGCCCCTGATGAAAGGTAATAGCGCAGAATGAGCAGCCCCCAAAACAGCCCCGGCTTGAAACAAGCGAAAAGGCCACTTCCTGTAATGCGGGGACCCCGCCCAGGGAGGCATACATCGGGTGGGCCTGGCGGGTAAAGGGAAGTTCGTATATTCGATCCAGTTCGGCCGTAGCCAGGGGGAGGGCCGGCGGATTCTGCAGGACATAACGGGTATCACTTTTTTCTATCAAAATTTTACCCGACAGGGGGTCCTGGTTCCGCTTCTGAAGCATAAAGTGTTCGGCAAAGCGCCGTTTTGCCTCCGCCGTGGGCTCTCGTATTTCTTCAAATGAAGGAAGCTCTATCACCTTCTGAGGATCCACCTGGGGAACGCCGGACCCCCAGACACAGGTACCCCGCACATCCCGGATACTTTCAATGGGTTCTCCCTGGGCAAGGCGCCGGGCTATTTCCAGAATAGGCCGCTCTCCCATACCATACACCAGGAGGTCCGCCTTAGAGTCCAGGAGGATAGAACGACGCACCCTGTCGGACCAGTAATCGTAGTGGGCAAAGCGGCGCAGACTTGCTTCAATACCGCCAATAATGACGGGCCGATGTTCTCCCGCCAGTTTGCAGGCCCGGCGAAGGCCTTCCACGTACACCAGGGTTGCCCGGTCAGGCCGAAACCCCACCTTTCCCCCTGGCGAATAGGCATCCTGGCTACGGGGCTTTCTGTTCGCCGTGTAGTGGGCTACCATGGAATCCAGGTTTCCTGCCCCCACCAGGAACGCCAGACGGGGGAGCCCCAGGGCAAGATATGAAGTAGGGTCTTCCCAGCGGGGCTGGGGAATAACCCCTACCCGAAAGCCGGCGGCTTCAAGAACCCGGCCAATCAACGCCGCCGCAAACGAAGGATGATCTACGTAGGCATCCCCTGAAACAAAGATAAAGTCACAGGCCTCCCAGCCTCGCCGGGCAAGATCTTCTTTAGAAACGGGAAGAAAAAGACGGCTGTCGCTTGTTTTTTTCTGGTGCTTCAAAGGGAAGAAATAAGAACCTTATACGCCCACTACGGAGGTAACTTCCGGCACAACCTTTTTCAGGTACTTTTCGATTCCCATCCTCAGGGTCATCTGGGAATAGGGACAGGAACCACAGGCCCCCGTCAGTTTAAGGGAAACCACCCCATCGTCGGTTACCGAAACCAGTTGAACATCTCCCCCCTCGGCCTGTAAGGAGGGGCGTACATCTTCCAGAGCGGCCTTAACCTTTTCTTCTAACATCAACACTACTCCTCATCTCATCCTGTCAAAGGACAGGAGCAATAATCACCATATCGGTACACTACCAAAATACTCATAATAGCAAGAAAGAACAAGAGGGGGCTTCCTCTGCTTAAAAAGTTCTAGGAAAGAGGTGTTTTTTTCTACCTTTTACAACCTTTTCATCGTGTATCCTATTCTAGAAATAACAAAACAAAAAATTTTGTCGGACATATCCTGTTTCCCCTTTTTCAAATTGAAACAAGACGGCCTTTTCCATTATAGTAAAGAAAGAAAAGATGCGCCAAAGAAGGCAGTATCCTTTCTTTTTCTACCCTAGGGAATCTTCCTAAAGGAGCCAGCTATGAGCGATACCTACGATTTTACCATCGAAGAACTGGGCAAACGAACCATAGAGTCCCCCATCAATCTTTCAAAGGTGGCAGGAGACTTTATTGCAAATTATGTTTCTGATAACGAATATGTACTGCTTTCTCCCGAAGCTCGATTAGGAGAACAACCACCGATTGAACGAAAGCATGTATTCGAAAAAGCCGGCCCTCGAGAGAAGATTTATTTTTCTCCCAAACATGTCCATGCCGCAATCGCCACCTGCGGGGGCCTCTGCCCGGGGCTCAACGATGTTATTCGAGCCATTGTCCGAAGTCTCTGGTATCGGTATGGGGTTCATCGGATTTCGGGGATCCGGTATGGATATAAGGGATTGTTACCGGAATACAATTTTGATGTAAAGCCCCTGGACCCCGACATTGTCGATGACATTCATAAGATCGGGGGAACCATCCTGGGAACTGCCCGGGGCGGGGGTAAACAGGTAAGCGATATTGTGGATTCCCTGGAGCGGCTTAACATCAATATCCTCTTTACCATCGGTGGCGATGGTACTCAACGGGGAGCCCTGGATATCGCCAACGAAATAACCCGTCGGGGGTTAAAAATCGCCGTAGTAGGAATTCCCAAAACGGTGGATAACGATTTTTCCTACATCGATAAGTCCTTCGGGTTTGATACGGCCGTGAAAAAGGCGGTGGAAGCGGTTACCGCGGCTCATATGGAGGCCCATTCCCAAATTAACGGGATTGGCCTTGTCAAGGTGATGGGGCGAGAATCGGGCTTTATTGCGGCCCATACCGCATTGGCCAGTCACGAGGTAAACTTTGTGTTGATACCGGAAGTTCCCTTTGACCTTGAAGGGCCCAATGGGTTCTTTGCCCATCTCGAAAAACGGCTTGAACGCCGAAACCATGCGGTAATTGTCGTCGCCGAAGGGGCGCTTCAGGATCAGCTTTTAAAGGAAACAAAAACCGATGCTTCGGGAAACCTTAAGTTTGTGGATGTGGGGGTATACCTTCGCGATAGAATCCAGGAATATTTTGATAAAAAGGGAATTGAAATTAACCTGAAGTACATCGATCCCAGTTATATCATTCGGGCTTCGCCGGCGGAACCTATCGACTCTATTTATTGCGAACGGTTAGGTAATGCGGCGGTACATGCGGCCATGGCGGGAAAAACAAAGGTCATAATTGGCCTTGTGAACAACGAATTTGTGCACCTTCCCATGCAGATGGCCATCGCCAAGCGGCGTCATGTCGATCCAGAAGGGAGCCTGTGGCGGGATACCCTGGAAGCAACCCATCAACCTATTTTGATGGTGAACAGCGAAACCCTTTCTCAGGCGTTGGGGGTAAAAAAATAGCTGGCAACCTGGAATAGGAGCCTAAAAAAGAAAAACCGGCAAAAGGTTTCGGGGCCCCCTATTAAAAACGAGGGGGCCTATTATTCCACAAAACTGAGGTTTTCCCCAAAAAATATTCTCCACCACGTGGAATGGGAATTTTTTTCCCATTCCGCTGGGATAAAAGAGTAAGATTTTCTCTTTTTTCAAACCATACAAGAGTGCTATTCTAGAAAAAGGAAAGAGGGAAGTATTCCGTTACGACTCCCCTTTTCACGAAATTCATAATTCATTAAAATACATATAAATAGAAAAATAACGATGCCGTTTTTTATTTTTTATTTTTATCCATTTCTTTTTCCGACAATTGGCACACTTTCTGCATATACATAGATAAAGCCGATCGTTGATCGGACCGCTTTCTAAAGAAAGCACCTTATGAGAAGGAGTAATACCATGAAACGCATAGTTGGTATTCTTATGATTGGCCTCCTTACCGCAGGAGCCCTTTCCGCCCAGGCCTTTGGCCCTGGACCCGTAGGTCCCGGCGCTGCCGTGGCAACCCAGAACCTGCAAATTACCAAGATAGAGGGTAAACTTGCCCTCGTAAATGGGATGATCGCGGTCCAGAGCGGAGGAAAAACCTACTACATCCGGGGAATCAATCAGCTCGTGGGGTTCATCGATGGCCTTAAAGAAGGAGCCTCGGTAAAACTTGAAGGATACGCCGTCCAGTTCCCCGCCGCCCCTGAATATTATCACTTTATGGTCACTAAACTCACGGTGGGCAACAAAGACTACGATCTTTCCAATCGTCCTCTTGCACGGGGCATGATGGGTAGTGGTTTCGGAATGCAAGGTAAGCGGGGCGGCCGCGGCTGGTAAGCAGCGGTAAGCCTCATCTAGGCTGAGAAAAGAAGGGCCCCAGATCTCAGGAGAGATCCCCGGGGCCCATTTTTTATTTTTAGAACGGTAACTCTAGAAGGATCCGGGCTCCTCCCTGTGGACGATTTTCTATGCGCATCGTTCCTTTGTACTGGGAAACAAGGGCCCGTACCCCCCGTAATCCCAGCGCATGGGAGGAACTAAAATGAATGTCGGGCTGTACCCGATCCTCCATAATGGCCTGAATAGTTTCCGGCAAAAAACCCGGACCTGAGTCTTCCACCCACAGACGGATCTTTTCCCCATCTTTAGCCTTGTATTCCTCCGCTCCAACAGAAAGCTCCCCTGCCTGTGTGTATTTTAGGCCGTTATCGATCAGATTGGAAAGAATTCTTACAAGGTCGTTCCGTTCCAGGCGAGGGAACCGGACCTTTTTGGGTACCCGATTAACAAGTTGGATGTTTCGAAGGGCCATAAGGCTACGGTGTGGAGCCAGGAGTTCTTCTACCGTATCATGCAAAGAAGTACTCCTTAATCCATTACGGGGAGTCTCAGGGTTTAATACCGATTCTACCAGATCCAGCATCAATTTATTGGAACGCCCCAGAACATCCACATAGCGCTTCTGTTCTTCCGTAAGGTCCGTCGCGGCCAACATGGCCTGCACCGCCATGATACTTGTGAGGGGAGAACGAATGTCGTGGGAAAAACTCGCAAGTCGTTGTATCCCCGATTCTCGCACCTCTTTAAGAAGTTCTTCCAGCCGTTGATTCATCCGTTTTCGAGCCAGGGCCAGTTGTTCAAGCCGACGATAATAGGACCGGATAAACAGATTGATAAAAAAAACAAGAGTATGGAGCATCCCGATAGCAAGCCAGAGGTTAACAAAAAAAATCTCATTCCACAGGGGATAGAAGAACCAGGCAAGGCTATCAAACAGAAGAATCAAGCTATAGATAATTGGTGCAGTCAGGTTCCAGGGAGAATACACACCATCTAACAAAAGAATCGCCCCATACACGAGGGCTACAAAGGGGACCAGGTGTACCGCCACCACGGGATTGGTAAAAAAGAGGAAAAAGTAATAGCCACTCATAAAAAGAAGCGCTCCAAACAGGAAAATTACCGGCGCTCCGACTTTTCTCTTTCTTATCAGCCAGAGGGTAAGAATCGTATCCAGAGAAAGGGCAGTATTAATAACGACAAATGCATTGGGATGAAATAGCCCCTCCAGAAGAGCAGAGAGTACCATGAGGGGCAACACAATGAGCAGGAGGGCCACAAAATTTTCATCCCGAATACGATGAGGAGAGGGGGGCCCCAGTTCCCGGGGACCAAGGAAAAAAGCAAGGATAGGTTCACATACCATAGGAGACCAACTCATGCATGCAAATAGTCGCCGCCTGGGCCACATTCAGGCTTTCGATAGCCCCTGTTCCGGGGATCCGTACCAGAAGCGCACAGGATGACCGTACTTCCTGAGAAAGCCCTCGCTCTTCATTTCCTACTACAATAGCAATAGCCGGTAGATGGCCTTTTTCACAAAATCGGTCGGGGTAGCGATCCTGTAACACCTTCATTCCCTCTCGGATCTGAATCGGCGAGCGATGATCCGCTCCTACAAAGAGGATTTCTTTCCTATACTGGTTAATGCAACGGGCCAGGGAAGAAACCTTCCAGAGCGATACGTATTCCATACCCCCTTCGGCAACCCGATAGGCACTGGTGGTAAGCCGGGCTTCCTTATCATGGCGGGAGAGAATCACCGATCGGAGACCAAAAAAGGCGGCCGAACGAATGATAGCGCCAAGATTATTATCATTTCCTACATCATCGAGGAGGATGCCTATACCTCCTTCCCTTACCCACCGACGGACTTCCTCAGAAGAAAGCTCAGGAATTTCCGGTTCCCGAATCATGGCCACAATCCCTTGATGCCGGGGACTTTTGCAAAGCCGTTCCAGTTCTTCATCATCACAGATCTTATAGGGTCGATGATGAGAAGCTAGGTATTTACAGGTTTTGCCAAAAAGCTGGGCCCGATCTTCCCGAAAGAAAAAACGATGTATCCGTTCCGGGTGTACCTCTGCCAAGGCCCGTACCGCATTTAAACCACATACGGCGAGCTCACCGGTCAGTTTATTTCGCATGGTACTAAAGTATATTCTAGAGCATAAGGTTATACAACAGGGTTGGTTTCATGAGAAAATACCGCCACAATGATGCTACAAAACAAAGGGAAAGCCTTCCACTATCAAGAAGTTAGTTGGGACGTCATCCCTCAGACTATATTCTCTGGAGCCTCCGCAGCCGGGTTTTTTAGGAACCCCATAGATATATATTAGAATACCAGCTAGCCCTAATATATCAGTATAAGGTATAATACAAGAACCGGTGCATCCGGCAGAGTTGAGGTCTGTATCGCTCTTAAGATATGGGGGCTTTGTATGGATATAAAAGGGGCTGCTAAAACAAACGGACTTACTATCAGTGAGAATGTATACTACACCCTCCGAAAAAACATTGTAAACCTTCACTTACGACCGGGAGAACTATTAAACGTCCGGGAGATCACCGAGAAACTCCACGTAAGCCGGACCCCCGTTCGAGAAGCCCTGATCAGGCTTGAACGGGAAGGCCTTATCGACGTGGTACCCCAGGTGGGGACCAGTGTTTCCAAGATAGATCTCGATCGGGTAGAAGAAGAAAAGTTCATCCGCTCCACCCTGGAAGAAAAGGTTATCGAACTGTGCCTTGAATCTCCCCTCCAATTCATGTTGCCGGACCTTGAAAAGGCCCTGCTCCACCAGGAAGCGGCCCTGCAGGATGCGGATGCCCTTACCTTTCTTGAATGGGACGATGAATTCCATCGCAGCATTTTCCACGCCATGAACAAACAGATGTGCTGGGACCTGATACAGAAAAACTCAGGCCACTACCGACGGGTACGTATCATGACCATGTGGTATAAGGATATCCGGGCTTCCGTTCTTGAACAGCATCGCCAGATTTACAGCACCATCAAAGAAAAGGATTCTTCCCGGCTCTATTCCCTTGTACACGATCACTTTACCCGGATAGTGATTCAGGAAAAAGAGTTGATGCAGGCCTTTCCCGATTATTTTAAGACAAAACCCCTTACCACCGACCCTCTGGTGTCAAGCTTTATAAGCGCTGGATAAGGAGGAGAAAGGATACACCTGCAAGAAGGGGCTTTGTAAGGATTTTCAAATCAATGAAAAAGAACGGCCCCATCCAAGCACCCCAACAGGAGCTATAAACCCACATAGTACATAACACAGCGAGGAGTACCTATGAAACGACTTACTAGCAAGGTTATCGTGATTACCGGCGGGGGTGGAGTCCTCTGCGGCGCCATTGCAGAGGGCCTTGCCCGGGAAGGGGCTCAAGTGGCTCTGTTAAACCGTACCTTTGAAAAGGCCGAGGCCGTGGCCAATCGGATACGGGCACAGGGAGGGCAAGCCCTGCCTATCGCCTGTGATGTCCTTTCCAAAGCCCACTGTGAAGAGGCCCGAAAAAAAGTGATAGACGCCTTTGGGCCCTGCGATATCCTTATAAATGGGGCGGGTGGGAACGACCCCCGGGGAAGTACGGCCCGAGAAACCTGGGAAGCCGGCGACCTAGAAAAGGATGGCAGTGCCGCAGCGGGGAGTTTTTTCTCCCTCGATCCCGAAGGGATTGAGGCGGTGTACAAGCTTAATTTCATGGGTACCTTTATTCCTACCCAGGTCTTCGCCCGGGACATGATCGGAAGGGCCGGCTGTTCTATTATCAATATTTCCTCCATGGGGGCCTTTGCCCCAATGACCAAAGGCCTCGCCTACTGCGCCGCCAAGGCGGCTATCAATAACCTGACGCAATGGCTCGCCGTTCATTTTGCCCCCGCGGGAATCCGGGTAAACGCCATTGCCCCCGGATTTTTCTCCACCGAACAAAACAAACACCTCCTGTGGAATCCCGATGGCAGCCCCACAACCCGAACCGGCAAGATCATTACCCATACCCCAATGGGACGCCTTGGTAAGCCGGAAGACCTCATCGGGGCAGCCCTCTGGCTCTGCGACGAGGGGGCTTCTGGTTTTGTAACCGGTGCGGTGATTCCTGTGGATGGGGGGTTCATGGCCTATTCGGGGGTATAAAAAAGAGCCCGGCACATGCCGGGTCTTTTTTTAAGGAAGGTGCCCTATGTTGATGGATGGAACGATATAGGTCCGGCTTTGTGTCGCCGAGTATCGATGGGGCGCAGGGCGCACCCGTTACCCTTCCTTCCCTGCGGAAGGGCACCGCCGGCCAGAGGACCAGAAGGTAGCTCACTTTTTTATGGCGTGAATATGTGGGAAAGGGGTATTCTCCGGCGGCTCCCCCTTCTGCGAGGGGGGCCACCAGCCAGAGGCCAGACAACACCCCTCTTCTGCGAGGGGCACCCAGAGGTCGCCCCTTCAAAGAGAAACCTATTTTTTGGAAACGTGAAAATATTGCCGTAGTTCTTCGTGGAAGGGAAGCGCAAAGATTGCGTCCCAGACTTTCTGCACCTGTTCATAGGAACGGGTCCGGGGGTCTCGAATAAGGATTTCCTCCAGCACCCGCCGATCGCCGGTGGTAAAGGCTTCCAGGGCCCATTCCATCCGCAGAATGCGGGGCATGAGGTACATGGTAATGATACGACGAGGAAGGGCCGGCTCAATCGGTTCGCGGTGGATTCCGGAGTTTTCAACCATCACCGGTATCTCCACCACCACATCATCGGGAATTCCCTGAATGGTTCCTTCGTTAGGGAGATTAAGGACAAGCCGCTGGGCTTTTTCCGTTTCTCGCCCCAAAATAAAGAGGATTTGCTGCTCGCCACTTAAGGCTTCCCGGGGGAAGATATCGGGCCACCGTTCCGTTACCCGTATAGAGGGATCGGAACGAACCTCCTGGGCAATCCGAAGCAACCGCTCTTTTGCGGCCCGGAGCCCTCGATGGAGTTTGGGTCGCTCAATCTCATTATCGATGCTTCCAAAAGATCCAAACCACTTCTTTTTGGTTTTAAGATTATAGTTATACTTCCAGCTTCCGTTACGACAGGTATCCCCGATAGGAAGGAGCCCATAAAACTGATACATATCCATCACGGCGGGACTCATCTGGATATCCCAGGGACCGGTAGATCGCCAGGAAGGGAGCTTCTCCTGGATCCATCGGTCTAGCAGAGGATAGGCATTCTTCCCCTGATACATGAAACGATTAAGCCAGATCCCGTGATTCACCCCTGCCACCTGCCAGTCCACTTCCTCAAAAGGAAGCCCCAGAGCCCGGCACACCTCCTGGACCCCTCCATGACCATGGCAGAAACCGATGGTTTCCACCGGCGAAGAGCGGCGCAACAGCTGGGTAATCTCAAAAACGGGGTTCCCCGTCTGAAGGATAACGCCCCGGGGGCTTTTTTGTTCCATGGCTCGAGCCACCGATAGGGCTACCTTGAGATCGTAATAGCTACACAGGGCATAGGTGTAGGTGGATACCATGTTGAATTCCTGGGCATCCACCCCCCGATAGTAGCCGTGTTTTTCCCCCACCGCCACCAATTTTTCCCAGGAAGTAAAACCATCATGCTCTTTCGTGGTGGGATAGGCGAGGACCGTATTGATCACATAGGAAGCCCCTTCCACCGCTTCTTCCAGGGAAAGGGTTTTGCTAGTCGTTATCGGCGCATCCAGTTCATCACAATAACGCCGAGCCAGAACAAAGGCCGCATCGAGTCGCACCTCGTTTATGTCCATGAGACAGATCTCAGGCTTTTTTGAGGCGAGTTCCGGTGTTTTTGCCAGATCCCCAATCAACTTAAGCGCATAACGTACACTACCCGCCCCAATGATGCTCAACTTCATCTTACTACCTCCCTATCGGTCATCTGATCTATATAACTTGCACTGGCAGGGATCGGGTACATCTAAGATGACGCCCCCAACCTTGAACCGTGCTGGGGTTTTCATGGGCCTTGTCCCCGGAGATCCCTCTCAGGACCCTTTAAGGGCATTGAATTCGCACGAGCCGTCCCTCCGAAACTCCGAGTTCCTGGGCCCGTTGCCCTGGCGAAGCAAAACCTACATAAATTTCGATAGTTCCCTTTGGCAACACCCTATGGCCTTCAGGGTCAATACAGGCAAGCTGTTCAAGGGGAATCTGGTACCGCACCTCTTTTTGTTCACCCTGAGCAAGGGTACACCGCTTAAAAGCCACCAGGGACCAGCGGGGAACCGGGAAGGGGGCATCACTCCAGTGATAGTACACCTGGAGCACCTCCTCCCCCGCCAGGGGCCCTTCATTCTTGACAGAAACAGCAAGATCCAGTTCTTTTCGGCCATCGCCGGCCCATGCGGCCTGCAGCTTTTGTATACCCATCCTGGTATAACTTAACCCAAAGCCAAAGGGATACAGGGGACTTTCTTCCATGTATCGATAGGTTCTGCCCCGCATGGAATAATCTTCAAAGGGGGGAAGCTGATGTACCGAGCGCGGGAAAGTTACGGGAAGCTTGCCAGAAGGGCTTGCCTTTCCAAAGAGGACCTGGGCTACCGCATCGCCCCCCGCCTGTCCGGGATACCAGGCCATAAGAATCGCATCGGCCAGTTCGTGAAGCTCCGGAGAACAAATAGGAGCCCCCCCCAGGAGAACCACCACCAGGGGTTTTCCCCCTTCTTTCAGGCGCCGTAAGTAATTGAGTTGCTCTTCGCTAAGATTAAGGTCTTCAAAATCGCCATAGGTGGGCGAAAGGATGGCATCCCCCTCTTCCCCCTCTACACTGATATCCCGCCCCATTACCGCAATGGTGACATCGGCGTACTTGGTGACTCCACTGGCCCAGTCATTGGGGTTAATCCGCTTCTCCGCCAGGGGGCAGCCCTTCTTGTAACAAACCGTTATTTCAGGACCCGCCGCTTCTACAATGCCCTCCAGCACGGTTTTGAGTTTTGAGGAAACCCCCGCATAGTTGCCCAGGAGGGCATCGATATTGGTGGCATTGGGACCGGTAACATAAATATATGAAAGGTTTTCTTTCTGTAAGGGGAGAACCCCATTATTTTTTAGAAGGACCAGGGATTTTTCTGCCGCCTCTAACGCCAGCTTCCCATGGACATTCCAATCGATCTGGGAAAGGCTAATCTTCTGATAGGGCCCATCGTCATGGATAAGGCCTAATTTATCGAGGGTAGCAACAAGCCGGGTCACCGCCCGATCGATATCTTCCTCGCTGATATACCCCTTTTCCAGGGCCTCCGCCAGGGACCGATACGCATCGCCACAGTTCAGATCACAACCGGTTTTAAGGGCCAGGGCGATCGATTCAAGCACATCGGCGGTGACCCTGTGGTTCTTATGGAAATCGCAGATTGCCCAGCAATCGGATACGACGTGGCCGGTAAATCCCCATTCTCCCCGGAGCTTTTTCTGCAAAAGGAAGGAACTCCCACAGGCGGGCTCCCCATTCACCCGGTTATAGGCCCCCATGACGCTTTCCACCCCTGCCTGCACCAGGGCTTTAAAAGCGGGGAGGTAGGTTTCTTCCAGATCCTTTGGGCTTACCCGGGCGTCAAAGGTATGCCGTAACCCTTCAGGGCCGGAGTGGACCGCATAGTGCTTGGCACAGGCTGCGGCCCTGAGGTAATAGGGATCATCCCCCTGGATACCCCGTACAAAGGCGGTCCCCATCTGGCTTGTCAGGTAGGGGTCCTCCCCATAGGTCTCCTGCCCCCGTCCCCAGCGGGGATCCCGAAAGATGTTGATGTTGGGGGCCCAAAAGGTAAGGCCCCGATGGTATCTATCTGCCTGATGTTTTCCCACGGCGTTGAACTTTGCCCGGGCTTCCAGGGAAATCGCCGTGGCCACCCGATGCACCAGATCGGGATCAAAGGTGGCACCCAGGGCTATGGCCTGGGGGAAAACCGTGGACTCCCCGTTGTTTGCCACCCCGTGGAGAGCCTCGTTCCACCAGTTGTAATCGGGGATTCCCAGGCGGGGGATCCCCCGCGCTCGGTGGATCATGAGCCCCATCTTTTCTTCGAGACTCATCTCACGGACCAGCGCTTGTACCCGTTCTCGATAGTTCTGAGAGCCTTCTGTCTGTTTTGTCATGGAATAACTCCTTCTCTTCTTCCGCAAAGCGGAAGGGCACTCTTTGGGCTTTTTCCCCTCAGGGGATAATTTTTAGGAGCGCCTTTTTAGCATAGTTTTTTATTTTTCTTTTTGCTATCGGACATTTTTCTGATAGGAACCTAAAAAGGCCCCGCTGAATCGAATTACCTTCCGTCGCGCACCCTTTCTGTCATTGTTAATAAATGGGCCGCCCCTTTTCATCGGGGATGCCACTTTTTCGGTAGAAAAAGCTGTTAATCACATCCCGCCATTGCCGGGCATTTTCCTCCTGCTGCACAAAACGTTGCTGTACTTCGGTAAAGACAACCGGATCAACAGAGCCTTCTAAACGGTTCCACTCTTCCTGAAGGGCCCGCATTTCCTCATAACCTTCAAAGTGGGCATCGTAGTAGTTTTGAATGAGGGTCTTGCCGTTTTTCATCACATAGGTATAGGGAAGCCTATGGAAGAACAAAATAAGTTCCTCTGGACAGGTCTCCCGCTTATCATATCTATCCCGCCAGTAGGGGCGATACTGGGTTGTGTACCCCGTACCGGTACTTGTCCTATCAACCCCAATTTCTGTGTGGGTAGCCCGATGGTAGGTTCCCCAGATCGAATATTCATAGCCCTCGGGACTCGGGCCATAATGGGTCCCCGGAGTTACCATCCACCCCAGTCCATAGGGGGTGGTATATTTTTCATAGACCGGCCAGGATTTCTGGAGTATCGCAACCACCCGATTCACCATGGATTCATCATTACTCAGGGTGCACCGTACCCACTCCTGGGCAATGGTTTGAGCAGAAAGGGTAGGATCCCAGGCAAGGCGCCCAAAGGCATACCAATTGGCCTGGGCAAGCCAGTGGCCTGTCCAATTAGCATCTCGCCCAATGTTTGCCACCGCCGCCATTCCTCCATGGGGCCGGCCCCAGGTAGAACCACTGACAATAGAAGCCACCGTTGCGGGCTTTCCTTCAATATGGGGATCGAAGGAAAGTATCTCCTGCCATTGGGGAGCCAGGTAACAGAGATCGATCTGGTGCCCCGTGTATTCCTGGGTAATCTGCAGTTCGAGGATCTGGTTCGTTTTTTCCATAGTCCCAAACAGGGGCGCCACGGGCTCTCGAACCTGAAAATCCAGGGGACCATTCTTAATCTGGAGGATTACATTATCATCAAAATCCCCATCCAGGGGATGAAAAATATCGTAGGCCGCCCGGGCCCGATCAATGGTTCTATCCCGCCAATCCTGAAGCTTATACACAAAGGCCCGCCAAATAAGCAGCCCCCCATGGGGACGCAGGGCCCGGGCAAGCATGTTGGCCCCATCTGACTGGGAACGACCATAGGTGTGGGGTCCCGGGTTATACTCCGAGTCGGCCTTAACTAGAAAACCCCCAAAATCGGGGATAGCTTTATAAAGGACCGCTGCCCGTTCTTGCCACCATCGTTGCACCCGTTCTTCCAGAGGGTCCGCCGTATCGAGACCTCCCACAATGACGGGGCTCATGAAATTAACGCTTAGATACAACCGCACCCCATAGGGGCGGAACAGTTGAGCCAGACGGACCAGATCCGGCAGGTATTCTCCGGTGAGCAGAAAGGGCGCCCGCTCTTTTACATTCACATTGTTGATGACCACCCCGTTTATTCCTATCGATGCAAGAAGGCGGGCATAGTCGGTTAATCGATCCGTATCATCGGTGATCTTGTTATTTTCAAAGAAAATAGAACGCCCCGCATATCCCCGTTCTACAGAACCATCCAGGTTATCCCAGTGGTTAAGTATTCGCAGGGGATTTCGGGGTTCTTCGATAAGGGTAAGGGTAGTATACGAGATCCCCTGTTGCAGGAGCGAAAAGAGGCGAAACACCCCATACACGAGGCCTTTGGGGTCCTTAGCCCCAACGACCAAGCCCTTCTCCGGGGAGACATATCTAATCATAAAAGCTTCAGGATACTTTGGAAGAGGAACTCCCTCCAAAAGCTTCTGGACCTCGGGCCACGAAAAAAGGCCAAGAGAGAGGGTCCGATTGCCAGATTTCGGGACCTTGGTAAGGGAATACTCAAAAAAGCGGGAAAAAAAGTTTCCCACCTCTTTGGTCAGCACCCGGCCTGTTTCTGTGTTTTCCAACGAAGGATCGATAGCATAAAAGGCTATGTCTTTCTGAATTTGTTCCCGGAAAATCGTATAGCTACCCTTTTTAAGATAGGGATTTTCATAATCAAGCCAGCACCGAGAATAGGTATTCATCTTTCATTCCTCCACGTCCTGTAGGGACCAACACAGTTAACTTAAAGATCCCCATTTTACCACAACCTTCTTCCACCAGGTTTGTTCACCTGTTCACCTACAGAATAGGTATAAACCTTAGCAAACAAAATTCTATTACCGCTATCCTCCGCGGGCTTTCATTTTTTCCGGGGATATTCCTTTGAAAGGGCTTCCCACAGGCCATACATGTAGGCCGATCCCAGGGCCTGGTCGTATAGCCCATACCCCGGCATAGAAATTTCTCCCCAGATAGCCCTGCCATGGTCCGGTCGCATACAGCCGTCGTAACCGCTGTCATAGAGGGTTTTCATGATCCGATACATATCCAGGTCCCCATCGCAAGAGAGATGGGAAGTCTCGTCAAATTTTCCTGGACCAATAAATTTAAGATTACGGACATGTACAAAGTGAATCCGGTCTTTTAGTTCTTGAATAATCTGGATTACATTGTTAGCCGGATTGGCGCCGAGGGAACCGGTACACACCGTCACTCCATTCGAAGGACTCGGAACTGCCGCGAGGATCCGCTTCAGGTTAGCCAGATTTGTGACAATCCGGGGTATCCCAAAAAGTCCCCATGGAGGATCATCGGGATGAACCGCGAGTTTTATATCGTATCGCTCACACACAGGGGTAATCGCTTTTAAAAAGTACACCAGGTTATTAAAAAGGGTCTCCTCTGAACAATCATGATAATACGTCAGGAGTTCCCGCACCCGTGCAAGCCGTTCCGGTTCCCAGCCAGGCAGAATAAAACCGTTCGCCTGTTTCGAAAGCCAATCAAACAACTTCTCCGGCCCCAGTTCTTTTACAAGCTCATCGTCGTAGGAAAGCACCGCCGTTCCGTCGGGACGGGGTTTTGCCAGGGTCGCCCGCACCCAATCGAAGACGGGCATAAAGTTATACACCACCAGGCGTATTCCCTCTTCTCCAAGGGCAACCAGGGTCTTTTGGTAGTTTTCAATATACCTGTCCCGATCCCGGAAACCGGCCTTTATAGATTCATGAACATTGACACTTTCTATCCCTAAAAGGGAAAGGCCCGAACGTTCTATGGTTTCTTTAAGGGCCCGAATTTCATCCCTATGCCACTCTTCCCCGGCGGGTTTCCCATAGAGGGTACTAATAATGCCGGTTACATGCGGAAGCTGTCGAATCTTATCCAGGGTTACCGAATCATATTCTTTGCCAAACCAACGGAAGGTAATATTCATGGATACTAGTATATTAGTATACCTTGAAAATTGTCAAGATAGAAAGTTCCACTCTATGAGAAACTGTACGCTCAATGAATAAAAACGTTCGCTCTTTTTCTATCAAATCCAAAAAGAAAAACCTTCTATTCTCATATCTCATACAAAAAAAACAAAAAGAGACCGCCCCCCCAAGAGCGGTCCCTTAGAAAAAGTGTCTTAATTTTTATGTTTCACGTTTTGATATTCCAGCGAGTTACTTCTTTGTAGCCGCGGCTTTCTTCATTTCTTCCAGCTTCGCCTTGCGCTCATCGATAATGGCCTGACCACCAGAGGCAAGATAGTCCTTCATACCCGCATCAAAGACCTTATCAAAATCACTGACCTTAGCTACTACCGACTGCACAAGGAGGTTATTCCGCTTTTCAGCCAATGCGGGTCCCATACCCTGTTCGGACTTGATTTCGCCAACCCGGAATACGGGAAGCAGCCGTACATCTGTAATCTGGGTTTTGTAGGCCCGCTCGATATATTTGGGATCCACCCCACCGTACCCAAGGGCCATCGATTTAGCCGTTAAAGTGGGATCACCCAAATCAAATCCGTTGAGCGTGATCGTATAGTCGATATTATAGAGGGAGTTGACTTTCTTATCCCCCTCTGGGTTAGGTAAGAGTTTTACTGTTCCATCTGGGAGCACCTCATGGTGTACGCCCTTTTCTCCAATAGCTAGGAATTTCCGGTTTTCCAATTTACTAATCCAGTTCAAATAAATCAAAGAAGCTAAGGGTTCCTTGTTCTTAGCGGTAAAGAAGACCTTCCGGTCTACCGCAGGACCGAGATACTTGCGATACTTCCCTGCATCATTCTTGAAGGTATCAATCGCAATGTAAGCCGCTTCAGGACCAACAAGCTTCTGGAGACTCCCATGGATTCCCTTTTCCCCATCCCGGTAAGGAAGATCCCAGTTCTGGATAAAGGCGCCTACATATCCTGCTTTAATCAGGTTATCCCCAGTAGGATCACCTACGGGATAAAGGGCAAAGTCTTTCCAGATAAGACCTTCGTTGTACCACTTGTTCACTACCCGTACGGCTTCCTTATAGCGAGGCCACAGCAGGCGGCGATCATCAAACCCATAAATATAGAGGGTTTCATCGGTGGTTTTTTCGGGAACGAAAGAGTCCGCCAGAGCCGAAATATACCACCCCACATCTACCGTCAGGAAGAAGGGGATCATCTTATCCTTGTCTTTCCCCAGAAGTTTTTCCGCATTGTCCCGGAAGGCCCGCAGGGTCTTTTCGAATTCGGCGAGGGTTTTGGGTTCAGGCAGGTTGAGCTTCTTAAGCCAGTCTTCCCGAATAAAGGTGGTGGTACGGGTATTGGGTTTACGGATCGCCTCAATGGCCCACAATTGCTTGGTTACCGGATCCTGATCAAAGTAGATGTTTGTATCGCCCAGAAGATCCCACAGATCTTTGAGATATGGTTTATACTTTTCCAGATAGGGATTAAGGTCCATTACACCACCCATGTTGGCATAGGTCTGAATGGTAGGATAGTCGTAGGTAACACAAATATCTGGCGCTTCCCCCGCCGCAAGCAGGTTGTTCAGCACCTGGACCTCGGTCCACCGCGGTACGGGCTTAAAGATCACCTTAATGTTATGATCCCGAAGCACCCCTTCCTGAATAAACCGGGCAAAGAAGTTATTCTCCGGCGCTACCCCGGTACCTCGATCATAGACTTCCACCGTAATAGTCCGCGTGGTAGTAAAACGGCCATTCACAAAGCCGGGGTCATCGGGGATTTTACTACCTGCAGTAGCCCCCTTATCTGCCTGGCCTTCAGCCACCACCAGGGTAACCGCCACAAGCAGACTCAATAAGACCAATAAAGCCTTCTTCATAGCTTTATCCTCCTTGTTTATGATAACCACCCCTTACGGAGTGGCTAGGATCCTTCTTAAAAAGTCTTTCCCTTCCCTATCCAAGAAAGCCCCCTCTTAAGGTCCACAATTCTGACATGGGCCTTACACACAGGTTAGGGGCACCCTCATTATTCTTTAATAGCCCCCAGGGTAACTCCCTGAATAAAGTAGCGCTGCAACCATGGGTACACCAGCAGGATAGGCACCGTAGCAATCATAATTGCCGCCGCCTTCAGGGTTTCACTAAGACCGGGCTGGGTAAATCCTTCCTGGGAATAGGTTTCGATACTGGATACCGCATTAATCAGGTTGTACAGTAACAATTGAATCGGCCAGTATTCCCGCTTATTCATGAACATGAGGGCATCGGAAAACCCGTTCCAGCGGCCTACCGCATAAAACAGGGCCAGGGTCGCAATAACCGGAGTAGAAAGGGGAAGGTACACACTGGTAAGAATCTTGGTAGGGCTTGCCCCATCGATTTCTGCGGATTCTCTTAAACTATCAGGAATGGTATACAGATAGTTCCGCATAAGGATCATGTTAAAGACGCTTAAACAGTAGGGAACAATCAATACCAGAGGATGATTTAAGAGGCGCAAATCTTTCAAAAGAAGATACATCGGAATAGTTCCGGCGCTAAAATACATGGTAAAAAGAATATAGGTGCTAAAGAATTTCCTCCCCTTCAGTTTGTCATAGGTTAAGGGGTAGGCGCATATGGTGGTCATGAATAACGAAAGGAAGGTCCCCGCCACCGTAATAATCGCCGTCCACACCATGGCCCAGGTGTACTTGCTATCTCCCAACACCAGTTTATAGGCTTCAATATTAAATCCCTTTGGCCAGAGGGTTACCTCATTCCGGATAAGATATTCCGCCGAACTCAAAGAGCGGGCTAGAAGATTTATCATGGGAAGGATACAAACAACGATAACCCCTAAACAAATCGCTACCAGTATGTAATCTAAATATTTTGATTCTCTCGACTTAACCATGGCACTCCCCCATTACACAATGCCCCGTTCGCCAAACTTTTTGGCGAGCTTATCCGCCAGAAGCAAGAAACTTACACTTACCACCGATTGGAACAATCCTACCGCCGTAGTTAGGGAGAACTGGAGTCCCCGCACCCCATAGTTATATACAAAGATAGAAATTACATCGGACACATCTTTTACCAGGGGATTCCGGAGAGCAAAGGGCCGATCAAAATCGCTTCCCAGGATTCTCCCTAACGAAAGAATGAGGAGCACAATAATAGTGGAACGAATACCCGGCAACGTTACATGCCAGATTCGCCGCAGACGCCCCGCCCCATCGATGGCGGCCGCTTCATAGAGTTCCGGATTGATACTTGTAATAGCCGCAAGGTATATAATCGTATTCCATCCCACACTTTGCCAGATTCCCAATACCACGTAGGTTCCCACCCAGTGACCCGGCTGATTGAGGAACGGAATAGGCTGAACACCCATCTTTTGCAACCAAATATTGATAAGACCGCTTGTGGGAGCAAGCAACTGGAGGGCCATTCCTGCAATGATAACCCAAGAGAGGAAGTGGGGCATATACGCAATCGTTTGCGTTACCCGCTTAAACCGCTTATAGGGAAGTTCGTTCAGAATAAGGGCCAGGATAATAGGAGCAGGGAAGCCCATCACCAGGTCGAGCAAGTTGAGCATCAGGGTATTCCGCAGGGCATTGAGAAAGTCCCGGTTCGCAAAGGCCTTAATAAAATATTCAAAGCCATAGTTTCCCGCCCAGGGCATTTCCCAAGGGCTTCTTACGATGCTGTAGTTTTTAAAGGCAATCTGAATGTAGGTCATTGGTATATACCGAAAGATAAAAAAATACACCAATGGCAACGACAGCATCGCATACAGGGACCAATACCGTCGCCAGTACTGCTCCCGCCTTCTCAATTTAATTGTCCGTTGTGTTCCATCCATGGATACTAGTATATTAGCATATCTTTTATCCTGTCAACCAATTTTTACAGGTTTTTCTTGTAATTTTACATCTTGTACAGGGAGCAGGAAGTTCTCATAATACCCTAACGAGGTGTCGACATGAGCATATCCACCAAAACCGGCGATAACGGGACCACAAGCCTGTGGTCGGGTGAACGGGTACCCAAAGACTCCCTTCGCGTAGAAAGTTACGGTACCATAGACGAACTCAACTCCTTTCTGGGAGACGCCCGCCATATGGTGCACACCCTTCGCATACAGGGTCTTATCGAGACCATACAGGAGGACCTCTTCAGGGTGGCCGGCTCTTTGGCAACATCCACGCCAGGAGCCTATCTATACCCCGTGACGGATGAGGATGTGGAACGCCTTACCAGTTTGGTTCACCAATTGGAAGCAGAAATTCCCCTTAAGGGTTTTGTGATTCCCGGAGCCACCCCTGCCTCTGCTCGGCTCGACATATGCCGCAGCATCTGCCGACGGGCAGAACGGCGCATCGTTGCCCTGTCTCATACCGAAGCAGTGGACGGCCCAACCCTGCGGTACGTAAACCGCCTTTCGGACCTGCTGTTCATGATGGCCCGGTACGAAGAAGCCCAGGAAGGGAAAATCCGCTATAAGGAGTGGCCTGTTTCCAGAACATAAGGCTGGCATGACCGTTGTCTTTTCGGGACCCGCGGGATAAAAAGATATTCACCCATATTTTTCATAGGAGCTTGTATGAATCAGAAACACCTTTGGAACGATGGCTGGGAATTTGCAAAAACACCCCTGGGGGTTACCTCCTGGGAAGGGCTTTCCTTTTCTCCTGTAGAAATTCCCCACGATTGGCTTATCGAGGATAGCACAAAACTTTACGAAGACAGTATTGGCTGGTATCGGAAACGTTTTTCCTTAGATCGCGATGAAAACAGCCATGTGGCCCTTTATTTTGAAGGGGTTTACATGGATAGCACCCTCTACGTGAATGGCCTTGAGGCAGGTCAGTGGAAATACGGGTATTCCTCCTTTGAACACGAGATTACTCCCTTCCTTAAAAAAGGAACCAATGAGGTAATCCTTAAGGTAGTGCATCAAAGTCCCAATAGCCGCTGGTATTCTGGCGCAGGGATATACCGGGATGTATACCTCATGACTCGAGGACAGGCCTATATTCCCACCCATGGAATTTACGTAACGGTACGCCAGGACGAGCGGGAATGGCTTATTGAAATTGAAACCGAACTGGTGCAAGGGAATCCTGCCTGGGAAGCAACAAAAACAAAACAGGAAGAAACCGCCATCTTTGCAGAAAGAGAAGGGTCCCCTCAGTCAAACCTGGAACTGGAACATCGACTCTTGTATCACGGAAGGTGTATTGCTACCAGCAAACGGCCCCTCCTGCCCCTGATGAATCGGGATACCCAACAATTCCGGGTCCAGAATCCCCTTCTCTGGAGCCCCGATACTCCCCACCTGTATACCCTGGAAACGCGCCTATTAGATAGTACCGGCCAGTGTATCGAAGTACAGCGAAATTCCATCGGTTTCCGAACTTTGAACTTTGACCCCGAAAAAGGGCTTTTTGTAAACGGGGTTCCCTTAAAACTCCATGGTACCTGCGAACACCATGACCTGGGCGCTCTGGGGGCAGCCTTTAATAAAGAAGCTATGCGGTATCGCCTGGGCCTCCTTAAAAAGATGGGGGTAAACGCCATCCGGACTGCCCACAACATGTGTGCCCCGGCCCTGATGGACCTGGCCGATGAAATGGGCTTTTTTATCCTTTCAGAAGCCTTTGACATGTGGGAACGCCCCAAAACTTCCTACGACTACGCCCGGTTTTTCCCTCAGTGGTACGCAAAAGACGTGGCAAGCTGGATTCGCCGGGATCGGAACCATCCGAGTCTTTTGATGTGGAGTATCGGTAATGAAATTTACGATACCCACGCAGACCAACGGGGACAGGAACTCACCTGGCTCTTGTTACAGGAGGTTCGCCGTCACGATCCCAAAGGGAATGCGCCGGTTACCATTGGTTCTAATTTTATGCCCTGGGAAAATGCCCAAAAGTGTGCGGATATTCTTACCTACGCGGGGTATAACTATGCGGAAAAATACTACCAGGAACACCACCGCAGGTACCCCCACTGGGTAATCTATGGCAGTGAAACCGCCTCGGTGGTTCAAAGCAGGGGGGTGTATCACTTCCCCTATGAATGCACCATCCTCGCTGAGGTAGACCAGCAGTGTTCTGCCCTGGGGAATAGCCCCACCAGTTGGGGAGCCCGTTCCCACGAAGCCTGTATCGCCGCTGACCGGGATACGCCCTTTTCCCTGGGGATGTTTATCTGGAGCGGCTTTGATTATATCGGCGAACCCACTCCCTATCACACTAAGAATTCCTACTTTGGGCAGATTGACACGGCCGCCTTTCCTAAAGATTCCTACTATATTTATCAAGCCGCATGGACCGATTACAAAAGGGCACCGATGATCCACATATTCCCCTACTGGGACTGGAATCCGGGACAACTCATCGATGTCCGGGTCTGTTCCAATGCGCCCCGGATTGCCCTGTATTGTAACGGCCGATGTATCGGAACTAAGGATATAGACCACCACCAGGGAACGGATCAGGTAGCCACATGGAAAATCCCCTACGAACCGGGAGAACTGGTAGCCCTGGCATATGATGAAACAGGTCGATGTATCGCAAGGGCCGTCCGTCGTTCCTTTGGGGATCCCGCCCGAATAATCCTTTCTCCTTCTAAACCGTATCTTGAAGCAGACGGCAGAGACCTCCTGTTTGTCACCATCAGCATGGAAGATGCCGCAGGCAACCCTGTAGAAAATGCCAGCAACCGGGTAATGGTGGAAGTGACCGGTGCGGGTCGACTCATCGGACTTGATAATGGGGACAGCACCGATTACGACTCCTACAAAGGCACCAGTCGCCGTCTTTTTAATGGCAAACTTATGGCCCTAGTGGGAGCCACCAAGGAAGTAGGCCCCCTTACCATTAGGGTGCATAGTCCTGGATTAGAGGCGGCCACTATTACCCTTACCGCCGTTCCCTCAGAAAAGCAAGACCTTTGTCATTACAACGTCATAGCACGGAACAGCCCCCGGCCCATTCATACGGGAAATGAAGAGGAAATTCCCCTCAGGAAAATTGAACTACTGCTCTTGGACGGGAACCAGAATCTCACACCTGAGAGTCCAGAGGCTACCCTGGAAGCCCGCCTGTACCCGGCAAACACGAGTTACCAGGACCTTTCCTGGTCGGTGGTTACCGCAAGCGGTATCGAGACCCCCCTGGCCAAGATAGACCCCCAGGGGAACCGGGCCATAGTCCGTCCCCGGGGAGATGGGGAGTTCCGGGTTCGATGTATGAGCACCAACGGGACTAACACGGTGCGCCTTATCTCCCAACTGGAATTTACCGCCCGGGGATTCGGGAAGCTCCACAAGGACCCGTACCAGTTCATTTCGGCGGGCCTCTATGATGATTCAAACGGAGACCTGGGGCCGGGTAACGAACAGGGGATTGCCACCGCCCGGGACAGCATGACCATCGTCGGCTACAGGGACCTTGATTTTGGTTCCCACGGTTCAGATACCATTATGTTGCCAATCTTTACGTTGAATGACGAAGCCTATCATCTTGAAGTATGGGATGGACACCCACAAAAACCGGGGAGCACCCTATTGGGGGACCTGGTATACCAGAAAAAGAGCATCTGGAATGTGTACCAGGAAGAAACCTACCGGTTAAAGCGACGCCTTCGGGGACTCCAATCCCTGTATTTTGTTACCACCGCGAAGATGCACATCAAGGGCTTCGTGTTTGAAAAACAGAACCGCACCTTTACCACTATACGCGCTCTGGACTACGACGAACTCTACGGAGATAGTTTCCGCCTTGCCGAACAGGGCATCGAAGAAATAGGCAACAACGTTACCATCACCTTTACGGAGCTTCTTTTTGAGGAAACCCTTCCCCGGTCCATCACCATCTATGGCCGTTCCCGGACCGATAAAAACAGCATTCATCTGCGGTTCAGCGATGGTTTAGAAACAGCGGTTCAACTGGTAGAATTTACCCATACCCAAGACTATGGGGAAGAGACCTTCCCCCTTGCAGAACTGCCGTCCAGTTTTCGGGGGAAAAAGCTAAACCTTTCCTTCGTGTTTTTGCCCGGTTCATCCTTTGACTTCGGCTGGTTCCGCTTTAATCCCTAGGTTGAGGAGGAGGCAAAAGAGGGAGTTAGCCCCCTCCCTCTTTACCCTGACCAAAATATTCAGCATTATATATGTATGAAAACAACGAAGAATCCCAAAACTTTTAAGGAGCGCCTTGGAGATTCAGAACTGGTAGAATCCCTGCGTTCTTCTTTTGTTCGTTATGCCCAGATATGGACCACCAGTGATCGCCATATTGCCGAAACTCCCTCTACCTCCGGCCAATGGGATCTGGCCCGACTGCTGGTAAAGGAACTTCAGGAACTCGGTATTCCCGAAGTAACGCTGACGGATCACTGCTATGTGATTAGCCGCTTACCGGCGAGCAAAGGCTACGAAGGAGCCCCCACCATTGGGTTCCTTGCCCATATGGACACGGCAAGCGATGTGTCCGGTAAGGACGTACACCCTATCGTCTGTGAAAACTATCAGGGCGAGCGAATTACCCTTCAGGACGGGGTGGTTCTGGATCCTACCAGCGATGAAGCCCTGGCAGAGCGCATCGGGGATACCATCATCCATACCGATGGGACCACCCTTTTAGGGGCCGATGACAAGGCAGGAATCGCCGAAATCATGACCCTCCTCCGGTACCTCAAAAACCATCCGGAAGTGCCCCATGGGCCCCTCGAAATAGTGTTTTCCCCCGACGAAGAAACCGGCAAGGGGCTCCCCGAGTTCCCCCGGGAACACATGAGGGCCACCGCCTTTTACACCCTCGATGGAGGACCGGCGGGAGAAATAGAGGCCGAATGTTTTACCGCCTACAAGGCGGACGTGTACTTTCACGGCAAGGCGATTCACATAGGGCAGGCCCGAGGGAAACTTGCCAATGCCACCCTCATGGCGGCTACCTACGCCACCCTGTTACCCCGCTCAGAAAGCCCCGAAGCCACCGATGGCTACTACGGGTATTATTGCCCCATCGAAATAAAGGGAGACCTGGAAGAGGCTTCTCTGGAGATTTACCTTCGAGACTTTGATGAAAAGGAAATAGAACGGCGGCTTGCGGCTCTCGAAAGCTTTGCAAAGACCGTGGAAGCCCAATTCCCCGGCGGACGGGTGGAGGTTCGTCCCCAATTCCAGTATCGAAACATGAAACAAAAGATTGATGAACGGCCGGAAGTCCTGGCCCTGCTTATGGAAGCGGCCCGAAAGGCCGGCGTAGAGCCCTACTTAAAGCCCATCCGGGGAGGAACCGATGGGTCCCGGCTTACCGAAATGGGCATACCGACCCCCAACATCTACACCGGGGGACACAACTTTCACAGCCGGACCGAATGGGTAAGCCTTTCGGACATGGTCGTGGCAACCCGCACCCTGATAGAACTGGTGCAACTGTGGGCAAAGAAGTAGGAAATGAAAGAGCGGGCCCTTGGCCCGGTACAACATCTTATTTAGAAGGAGTGATCCTATGAAATACATCTTTTCTGTTCCCGATATGAGTTGCAATCACTGCAAGATGCATATCGAAGCATCATTAAAAGAATGGGGCAAGGCCCAGGCCTGGTCCATCGATGTGGTGGGCAAACGGGTAGAAGTGGAATCGGAAGCGCCGGCGGAAGAAATCATTTCGACCATTGCCGATGCGGGATATACGGCTAAACCCCTTCAGTGAAAAGGCCGCCCCACCAGGTCCCCTCACAAAGGAGGGTATCAAAAGAGAAAAACACCCCGCCCTGGCTATGACCGACCGCATACACAAATCCATGGGTAACGGAGACCAATGCATGGGGAAAAACACCCAACAGACTAATGTCCCTTTGTTTCAGAGGGCCACCGGCCGCTGGGAAGGGCTCTGCCGGGCCATCTGGCGAGCCTTGAGGGAGCCCCATCGTGTCCGCTACACCTCAGGGGAGCATCGGTCACACAACGATATGGCCGATTGGTTAGGTTCTCTGCAAAACACGCTCCGCTCTCGCCAGTGGCAGGGGCCCCTTACACCCATAGAAATTGAAGCGGTGCAAAAGGACCTACTCACTCTCCAGCGAGGTCTCACGGGAAACCGAGATCTGGTGGGTCGCTCATATATGCAGGAAAGGGCCCTACTGGGAAGTTACCTTTTATTCTACTGGTTTATCTCTCGAGCCCAGGTAGAGGGAATGCTCAATATGGTAGAAGCCAGAAAGGCCTGGGAAAACGAAGCTACCTCCGGGAACATACTGAAAACCGTACCCTCCGAGCCGATCCGTATCCTTGATGTGGGTGCTGGCCCCGCACCGGGGAGCATTGCCGTGGCCGATTGGCTTCGGAGCCGGGGCAGTGACACCCCTATCCATATTACCGCCTGTGACCGGAGTTCAGAAGCGGTAGAGATAGGGGCTTTTCTCGCCCAGCAGGCAGGATACACCTACCAGGGGGTTCCCCTCTGGAAAGCAGGAGAGGACCCTCTTCCTCAGGGACAGTATGACGTCGTTTTCCTTGGGCATGTCCTCAATGAACTGTGGCCCGATAGGGAAGATCGCATTGACCGTCGCTTCGCCTTTCTTATGGGGGTACTCTCCCTTTTAAGAGGGGGGGGGCTTCTTATCATCCTAGAACCGGCCACCATGACCAGTAGCCGGGAAGCCCTTGCTCTGCGAGACCGGCTCCTTACCATCGATACCCTGGAGATTTGGGCCCCCTGTTTCTATACCGCTTCCTGCCCAGCCCTCACGGGTTCCAACCAGACCTGCCATAGCCATTTCCGCAGTTTTCTCCCCTCCACTACCCGTCTCCTTGCCCAGCGGCTCGGCCTGAATAAAGACCTGATTAAAACCACGGCCTTTGTGTTTCAAAAAAAGGAACTATTATTGGACGATGGAAAGGACCTTTTTCCCGATACGGTGACTGCTATAAAAAAGGGAGCGACAAGAAAGGAAGCGACGCAAATCCCTGATCCGGGAGCCCCCCCCTTGCCCACTACGACGAAGGATCCCACATTGCTGGGACCCTTCCGCGTTGTTTCAGAACCCATGCTTAACAAGGCAGGCCGAACCCGCTTTATCCTCTGCGGCCCTTCGGGACGGGTAGCGTTTTCCGCAAAACGAGGGGAAGGCTATCCTGCGGAAAAACCGTTCTTTTCTCTTGATCGATCCGACAGCATCCTTATTGTGAATCCAATGCAGCGAGACCAGGGTCTTGCCCTGGGGGCAGAGACGAAAATCCTCAACATAGCAAAAGATAGCATTGCATAAGGAATGGAACCCTCTACCGGTTTTCGAAAATTCGAGAAAGGAAAAAACAGTAAAGGTCCCCCCGGGGTTATTTCTTTCCCGAATGAATCGATATTTCCTTGTTTTTCAAGGTCCCGTCAACCACGGAGGACCAGAGAAGAGATAGTTCAAGAGGCGTGAGGGTTTGAAATACCCGGTCCTTTAATTTCTGATAAATCTCTGCGCCCCGTTTTCCTTCCTCATAGGCGGCCTTATATTTTGCAGGCAAGACCTGGGGAATTTTTTCTTCTATTTTTTCTTCCACCCGTTTTTCGAATTCTTCTTGAACATCTTTGTAGGCTGCATAAATACAGCGGCTATACTCGAGACAGAGACGGTCAAAGTTAGGGATCGCCTCGATGCATTCCACAAGGCGCCCCAGGGAAGCAATGGCGGCTCCGTAGTTCTGGGTTATCCGAAACAGGTTCGCCGTATCCTGGGCAAGTTTGATACAATCCTCATTTTCTAACACCTCGTTTTTCCCATGGAGGCTTACGGTAATTCGAAATTTGGGGATAACCTTAAAGATCTTCATTAAAAGATGCATAAGGGAGATAAAAATCCCATCTTTCCATGCCCCGTTGTCGATGGCTTTATACAGGCTCTGGAATTGCTCTTCGTACAACAGACGGTTCATATCCTGGCTCGTAAACAGCACCTCATGGACCGCCACCGAAATACCTTTAAAACTGATCCAGCCGGAATCAAAGAATTTCACCTGGACCTTGGAAAAGAAGGGATGGGGGGAAACTTTCATCTCGGAGACAAAACTGCTGTAGACGGTTCTACTTACAATGATACAGGAACGGGTGCTGGAAAGCTCATTCGCCCGGCCCTGAAGCCGGGCCGCCGTATTGATAACCCCACCGGAAAGATCCCCATCCTTGGTGATGATAAAGGGTGTAAATTTCTTACCCCCCGCAATACCCGCAGAAACATGCATTTCTTCCAGGATCACACTGTTACCGGTCCGCAATGCATCATCACCCTTAAAATGGATGGTTCGCTGCTTAGAAAAGGCTTGAATCACCAGGAGGGTAACCGCCAGGACATCCGCCGCGGAAGCCCCCACCAGTACCATTTCGTCCCCCTGGCGTCGCTGGAACACCACATTATACTTTTTGGCAATATTCAAAAGATCTACCTGAATCAGGTCGTCCAGCATCTGCAACATGGAAAGGTTATTCTTATTTTTTTCACAAAACCGTGTATACCCATGGAGATCCAGAATCCCCACATAGATATCAGAAATAGTCAGGTTCCGTTTTAAGTCCCCGCACTGCTTAAATTCGGGATGGGGAACCACCACCTCTTTCCATATCTTGGGATACTGTTCAGGATCGATATCCCGAAAGAAGCCCCACTGGAGTTTTTGAATAAGCTTAAAAATGCGGGGGATTACCGCCATAAAACGGTTATCCCGGGGGAGTTTTTCCACCAGTTCCATGAGTTGGGAAAAACTGGTTACCTCTTCATTAACCACAAGCTCCGCAAGAAAGGCATACAGTTCCGTTGCGGCGGTACTACTGGTGTAATCGCTCAAACTTTTCATATGGAAGAACTCCATTTTTCTATGAATCGTTGTAAGGTTTCTCTAAATTTTCGGCATTCTTCCTGGAAAACTCCAATAAAAGGATTATCCTCAAGTCGCCCCAGCACCGCCTCCATCTCCTCTTTGTTCCGGTAGGTAATCGCCCGGAAGGGATCGGTATAATCCTTTTCCCTGCTGTGGCGCACCTCGTTTTCCATCCACTGGGAAAGGGCGTATACCTTTTTTAGTTCCTCCACGAGCGGCCCTGGCTGAAGGGTACTATCCTGCACCCACGAAGCCATAAGGCCCCGTTCAAAAAGGATGTATAGCAAATGCTGGGCATGGGAAAGGCGATCCTCCGGATACCGACGGGACCATTCTTCGTAGGTGGCATGGATTTCATCCCAGGAACAGATCCGGCCTTCGCGAATCGCCTGCCGCAAGGCATCGACCCGCGAGGCGGGTACCAGCTGTCCTCCGAAGTTCTCCCAGGCAGCAGGGGAAGACAGCTCCGCCGAGGCACCTCCACCTGTTGAGGCAACCTTCGATAAGGCGGCCACCAGGAAGAAGTTGTTCCCCGTTGTCTCTCCACTTTCACTGTTCAAAGTGAGGTTTTTTGTCTCGAAGATCCTGCGGGCGGCTTCTTTCACCGCAGGCGGTTCCGACAGGACGAGGGTTTTTATACAATAATACCGGAGCATGTCCCGGTAGGCTTCATAGGCCTGCCGAACCTTGAGAATACGACAGGGCCGACTGCTCCGCTCAAGCCCTTCTCCCAACACGTCGAGACTATCCACCACGGCCGGTTCCTCGAGCAAAAGACGCCGGCCCAGGGCACGGAGTTCTTCGTCCGTGGACAGGGAACCTCCTTTTGCGGTCCCTCCCCTTTCAGGACGGGGACTGTCTTTCCCCTGGGCTGCACGGTAGGCCCGGCCTACCCAGAGCTCTAATAACTCCATGGCGTTCAGAATTTCAGAGGCCGTGTCAGGGGCGAGGTACTCAGTCTCAATCCGTTGCACCGGGGTTACCCGCTTATCCCGCATCCGAAATTTCCAACTGTTTCGCTCCAGGGCATAGAGGTTGTACATCCAGTAATAGGCGGGCATTACCTCAAGCTCGTCCCGGGAAACATTATTGTTCACCAAACTAAAGGGTAAGGGGATATGGAGTTCATAGGGGTAGGAGCCCTTTGCGATAATGATAAACGACGCAAATCGACTGGGATGTTTCAGGCTTACACAGAGACCCGGCCAGAATCCCCTCCCGGCCCGGAGTTCCCCATCGTTGGCACGGCTATTATGGTTTGAACCAATGGTGGCCCCCGCCGCAATGTTTGATTGTCCCTGCACCAGACTTGCAATTAAAAAGGAATTATTGTGATGCTGCTCATGGAAGGGGAAAATCAGGTTATTAAGAATTTCACAGCACGACACGGTAGAATTGTCGCCAAGGACGGAGTGGATAAGCCGGGCCCCATATTTCAATGCCGAGTTTCGACCCATCACGAAACGGACCGCCTTGCACCCATAAAAGACCCGACAGCCATAGCCCACAATACCGTTCACCAATTCCACGCCCTCACCTATCTGGCTGGGCTCTGCCTCGCTGGAAAGGATGGAAAGGTTCTTCAGTTTATTGGCTCCCTTAATATAGGCGCAGGAACCAATGTACACGTCCTTGATTATTCTACAACTTTTAATAACCGTGGCCGGCCCCACCATTCCATACCGCCCCCGGGGGGCCCCATACTGGGCCTGGGTAATTTCTGCAAGACGCTGGACCAGTCTTGCATCGTCCCGGTAGCTCGCCCACAGATAGGCATCGGCGGGGATAAGGTCCTCAAAGGGAAGGATGGAGCGCCCCCCGGCTTCGTTCATCACATCGATCCAGATCCGAACCGATTCCTCTTCTCCGTCCGTCAGGATCCCATTCCCAAACTTAGCATGGTTGGTACACTGCATCTCATCGATCCGGGAAAGGATCACCGCGTCTCCGATAATGTAATGAGAAAGGTACCTGACATCCTGGATAGCGCAGTTATCCCCAATATCGCAGGAAATAATCGTACTATTGCGAATCCCCGTAGGGATTCGAAAATCATGATGCTGGATAAGAAGCCGTTCCAGCTTACCCAAACGAACGAGTCCATAAAACTGAGAATCCCTGATAAGGCGTGCATCAAAGGGATCGGAAACCAGAAGGTTATCCCAATTGGAGCAATAGTTATTGTTCTTTACAAGAATTTCTATTTCCGAAGCTTCAAGGCCCCGCCAATGTTTATTTTCTGCCTGAACCTGTTTATTCCTGAGCCAGTACTCATCTTTTCCTGCAGGGACGAATTCGGGTGGAATAAAATCGTATCCATAGCGATCAATAGGGAAATAGTGTACTTCTTTCATATTCGTTCCCCTGTTTCACTTGACAAGAGTTCCCCAATGGGGTCTAAATAGGGCCCATGGAACAAAAAAACATATCCCAAAAACTACTCCCCCGTATTACGGGGGTCATCAGGGCCGCCCTAAAACCAAGTCTGAGTACTATCCGTTTCTTAATAAGCATCACGGTACCTGTTTCTTTTGGGGTTTTTATTCTGGACATAACCGGTATTCTGTCGGTCATTGCGGTTTTTTTCAATCCCCTCATGCAATTCCTGGGGCTGCCCGGGGAAAGTGGGCTGGTTTTTGTAAGTTCCATTCTCTTGAACATCTACTCTGCCATTGCGGTCATGGGGACGTTACATCTAAACCTACGGGAAGTAACCTTACTGGCCGTCATGTGTCTTATTGCCCACAGCATCATTGTAGAAACCATGGTGATGAAAAAAACGGGTTCCTCTATTACCAAAATGGTGCTACTCAGAATCGGCGTGGCCCTTTTTGCTGCCTGGATTCTACACTGGATCCTCCCCGCTGACATGACCAGGATTCATCCTTTTGCAGAAACGGGAAGTCCGCAGGGGCCTTTTTCATGGTCCCAGCTTCCCCTCCTTCTTAAGGGCTGGTTTTTTCAGAACCTTCGCCTCATCATCAAGATGTCGATTATCGTTTTCCTTCTGATGGTTCTCCAAAAAATCATGGAAGCTTTTCACTGGCTCGAAGCATTGGGGCGCTTGCTTGCTCCCCTCATGCAACTGTTTGGGCTTTCTCCCAATCACGGGTTTTGTGTGGATCGTGGCAAACGCCATTGGTCTTACCTATGGTTCGGCCCTCTTAATCGAACAGGTAGATCGGGGCAAACTAAGCCTTTCAGAGGGGGACCTCTTCAATCACCATGTGGGAATAAGCCATTCCCTTCTGGAGGATACCCTGCTCTTTGTTGCCCTCGGCGTTCCTCTTATCTGGGTAATGGTTCCCCGTCTTCTCCTGGCGTTTTGTGTGGTATGGATTGAACGGGGGCGGCGGGCCCTGGCACGGCATTCCTTTCAGGTGGGGACTGTATAAGGTTGAACATCGCCCGAAAGGGACTGTTTGGTTTTTTAAGTTCCCGGGACCCGCGGGTAATTTTACAGAGGGAGAGCCCCAATTTGCGGGCTATCTCCCGTTGGGGTGTCTTACGGTCCAGTTCTTTTACCAGGGCCCAGCGGGCCGCAATATCCGCCAGCTCCGCGGGGGTTAAAAGGCTCTGCAAAAAAGCTTCGATAAGCGCCCTATCCTCTGCCCTAGCAAGGGCCTCGCTTAATTCCCGGATATTCTTTCCTACTTCTGGGTCATCTACCTGCATATCTTAACTATACGCTCCTCTTACGCCTGTCTCAATACATTCGATAGTGGTACCCCCACGATTTTTCGACCGAAACACCGCATCATCGGCGGTACGAACAAGGAAGGATGCCAGATTTTCCCAGGTTTGCGGGCTTTGCTCATTTCCATTCATCTGGGGGATCGTCACCGCCCCACCAAACACAAGATGAAATTCTAAAGGAACATGATCAAAGTACACAGGAGGGTCCTGGATCTTATGGGCCACTTCCTGAATAAAAGCCCGGGCAGCCTCCTGGGTCTTCCCTGGAAGAATCACCATGAATTCTTCGCCACTCCAGCGCCCTACTATTGCGGGAGGAGGAAGAAGGGCTGAAAGTCGTCGGCCACATTCACTGAGGACAAGATCTCCTGCCCGCTGTCCCAGGCGGTCGTTGATATTCTTAAGATGCTCCAGGTCGGACAGGAATAGCGCCACCGGTTCTTGTCGTTGGGATGCATCTTGCAAAGAGACGAGCAGTTTCTCCCAGAGAGAATGCCGATTACACAGACCCGTAAGGGTATCCACCGACGAAAGCAGATCCACCGTTGAAGAGAGCCGCATCAATCGGGCGGTGGTTTCGGCCAGGCTTCGATGGACCGCCGTTAACCGGAGACGGTTCATCTTAAGCTCCATCTGATTCTTAAACCGAAAGAGCAACTCTTCCCCCTGCACCGGTTCCAGAACCAGATCGATTTTTCCATCCTGGAGGGCGTGAATAAACCGTTCCTGATAGGCCGGGACCGTGACGACCACACAGGGAAGCCGATACCCTTCCACCCATTTTCTAAAAAGGCGATGGAGGTCTCCCGAATAACGTCCCATATCCCGAAAATCCACTATAACCCCTTGCACCGATTGAATGGGATAAAAATGGATTGAAGCAAAGGGCACCCCCAAATATCGGGCCTTGAGCTTTTCTAACTTCTGCTCAATGGACCGGGCCCAGGAAGCATCATCGGTAACCAGGACGATCAGATTTTCTGTTTCCTTCTCCTTTTCAGATAAGCGCTGGGTAAGGGAGGTCTTTCTCCTCCCTTGGAGCGATTCAGGCTTTTTCTTACCCCTTTGAACCGGTACCGGCTGGGGTAAGGGAAGTTCTGAGGGAACCTCAACTCGCTCCTGCGGACCTTTCCCAAAGGATATAAGTAAACCTTCCCCTCTTCCTGCCGAAGAAACCCGGGGGATACGAACAATGAACCGACTTCCCTGGGGTTCGTTCGATTCACAATAAATGGTACCACCCATGAGATCCAGCAGACGTTTAACGATGGCAAGCCCCAGCCCTGTCCCCCCATATTTTCTATAAATTGAAGGATCCTGTTGGGTAAAGGGATCAAATATTTTCGAACGGGCCTCCTCAGAGACACCGATTCCAGTATCAATTACTTTAATAACGAGGGTCGACTTATAGCTTTTTTGTTCAGGCATTTCGGCCCCCTCTTCCGCCACGGCATCTAAAAGAAGGCGCACTGACCCTTCGTCGGTAAATTTAATGGCGTTCCCGATAAGGTTGACCAGGATTTGCCTAAGACGAGCCTGATCAAGGAGAACCGTGCGGGGCACCTCCGGGGTAACTTGAAACTCCACCAGGAGATTTTTCTCTTCCGCCTGCAGGCGAAAGATGTGCTCCAGTTCTTCCACCAGGCCCCGAATTTCAAAGGGGATGGGAAGCAGTTCTATTCGTCCCGACTCGGCCCTGCTCAAATCAAGGATATCGTTAATAAGGGCCAGCAGGGCCTTACCGGAACTTTCAATCGATTGGAGATACCGCTTACCCTCTTCACTGGATACATAGGTTCCCAGAAGCTGGGCATACCCCAACACCGCATTCAAGGGAGTTCGTAGCTCATGGCTCATGGTGGCGATAAACTGACTTTTTGCTTTGTTGGCCCGTTCCGCCTCCTGGCGGGCCTGCCGGAGATGCTCTTCTATTTCCCGTTGCTGGGTAATATCAAAGGCAGAAAGGATGATGGCATCACTGTCGGGCACCAACACCGCCGAAACCGAAAGCCAGAGCCAGGCCCCATCGGCCCGCCTAAAACGGAGATGGATGTCCTTAAGGGGAATACCACTGATTAAAAGATTCCAGGAACGGAGCCCCCGTTCTCGGTCTTCGGGATGAATAAAATCCTGAATAGGCCGACCAATGAGTTCATGTTCCGGCCACCCCAGAGAAACACTCCAGGAGCGACTGACCTTAAGGAAATGGCCCTCCCGGGTAATAATGGAAAGATAGCCAATAGAGACTTCAAAAAAAAGGTCGATATCATGTTGAACGGTCATGGTGACGCCACTGTTTCCTCTGTATTACCTGGCTTACAGTATATAACATAAGAGCCAAAAAGAAAGGAAGTCCCAGAAGAATTGTGGCGGGTATATGCAGGCGGGCTTGAGAGGCAAACCCTATACGCTCAAGAAGAGAAAAAAGAAAGGTTCCTACCAGAACTCCTCCAATCTTCTTAAACCCCAGGAAGACGAGCACCAGGGCAATCCAGCCCCTCCCGGTAGTACTACCGGGTACAAAGGCCCCTAATCGGAGGGTGATAAGGCTTCCGGCAGCCGCCGCCAGGGCAGACCCTATGGCCCAGGCAGAAATCCGATATCCTTCTGGCCGTATACCCTTGAGCCTCGCCGCTTCAAGGCTTCTGCCGCTGCACCGGAGCCGTAAGCCCCAGGGAGTCCTATAGAGGGCATACCACAAGACAAGGGCCGTAAGCAGGGCAAACCCCATACTTAGGCTGGTATACAGCGTCTTGTCCCTCACCAGAGCAAGGACTGAGAACCGAGAATCCTGTAAGACCCCGCGGCTTCCAAACAAAAGGGCCTCACTATGAGAAACATAGGCCCCTATCAGCATATTCATTGCCAGGGCAGCCACAAAGGGATTTGCCCCGGTAACCGTAACAAACCATCCCAGAGCCCCCCCGACAAGCCCCCCCGCAAGGGCCGGTATTATTATCGCCCCCCAGGAAGAACCACTGTACACCCCCAGCACATATGAAAGATAGGCCCCCATCGTAACACTTCCTTCAAGGAAGATTCCCAGGGTACCGCTACAATCAGTTACCAGGGCCCCCAGGGCAGCTAGAAACAGAGGGGTACTGGCAATTCCCAGTTCTAAAAGGAGTTGCATCATTTTGTAGTACCTCCGGGGGAACGCTTCCATCGATCGAAGGGAAAGCCCTTCAGAAATTTTTCCAATCTTTCCGCCAGGTCCCCTCGTATTTGAACCGTCACCAGAAGAAGCACCAGAGCCTGAATAAGGGTAGCCGCATCCATATCAAGAGATCCCTGAAGTTGAGCAATTTCTGAACCCGTTTTAAGCCAGGCAAAAAGGAGCGCCGAGGGAACAAGGGCCAGAGGGATGGTACGAGCCACCAGGGCAACCGTAATAGCAGTCCATCCTATTCCACCGGAAAACCCCTGATGGCAGAGGCCAGCAGTTCCTGCCACCGCGCAAAAACCAGCTAGCCCATGGAACGCCCCCGACACAGTCAGAGAAGGGAGTATCATGGCAGCGGGGTCATTTCCCCCGTAACGACTAAAGGCTGGACTTGCACCTCCAATACGGTAGCGGTACCCCCACCCTGTTCTATACAAGAAGAAGAGGATAATACCAAGCATACCAAAGGCAATAACCAGAGAAACATTTAAACTGGAAGGGGGCAACAACAGCGGAAGCCGTCGCTCTGGCGCAAAACGGGGGGTAGCCAGCAGATTGCCCGCCGGATCCCGCAGGGGCCCCGATAAGAGGTAATCCCCTATGGGGGTCACGGCGAGGGACAGCAAAAAGGTGGTAATAAGTTCATCGGCCCCATAGAAACGCTTAAGTACACCACTTACACTCCCCAGAAGGGCGCCGATTCCGGCGGCTACCAGGGAAGCCAACAACAGAGAAAGGAAGGGGGAGCTTCCTTCCGGAAACCGGAGCAAAACCAGGGATGCCAGTATACCCCCCCAGTACATCTGGGCTTCTCCGCCAAGGTTAAAGGTGCCCCCTACAAAGGCCATCGTGACTCCCAGGGAGGTAAGCAGGTAAAGACTAAACAGATCCAGAAGGTTCCCCACGAACCAGGGAGAACTCCAGGGAGTGATAAAGAAAGCCCTTACAGTGGAAAAAGCGTCGGGACTTGCAAGGCTTATCACCACCAGGGTGATGAGCAAAAGCCCGCCCCAGGACAGGAGGAGTCCCCTCACAGACATAACACTTTTTCTGGGGATACCCTTACGAAACAGCATAATTAGCCTCTCATGGATACGGGGACTGCTAAAAGCTGGTTACCTATTTTACAAGGAATCATGATAGGCCTCTCATCCGTTCATAGCATAGATGATGTCTTGATACAACCGCTCATTGGCGGGGGAATAATCGGTTGGTTCGGTGGTAGGTAATGGCCGATCAAGCCGTATACGGCCGTGACTTACCACAAGGATACGGGTGCATACCCGGAATAGAAGGTCCACGTCCGTACTCATCACAATCAAAAGAATTCCTCGACGAGCGAGGCTCTGCAACTGTTCAATAATTATCTCCTGATTCTCAAAATCCAGGCCCCGGAAGGGTTCCGATAAGAGAGCCCATCGACAGGGTTCCTGCAACTCCCGATATATCAAGAGGCGCTGTAATTGACCTCCGGAAAAGGAATGGGTCCCCTGATATGGCGAACCCGTTACCCCGGCCTGATCCATAATACGCTGTACCCATCCATCGAGGGCCTTGAAATCCAGAATTTGCAACGGTCTCAGGAAAGGTCGAATATACCGGCGATGGGCATGGATCACGAGGCTCTCCCACAGGCTAAGCTGTGGCGCCATGGCAATTCCCCAGCGTTCACTGGCCACATATACGCCCCCGAGGGCCCTGACCCGTAAGGTGCCGCCGGGATCCAAAAGGTCCTCTTTCCCAAAACGGATGGTACCACCGTGGGGCCTAATAAAGCCCGCTAGAACCTGCTCCAGGGTTTCAAGACCTCCTTCCCGAACCCCCGTAATACCCAGAATTTCCCCACCGCAGGCGGAAAACGAAAGGTCCCAGAGAGAAGCGTAGCCTTCCTCATGGACTTCCACATGGGCTACCTCCAGGATTGCCTCGGGGGACTCATTTTGTAGCGGTAAAGATTGAATGGAAGGATAATCTGTTTTCCCCCCCGCTGCGGTTAGGTCCTTTCTTGCTTCCTTTCCTGACATTGCTTCCATGATAAGAGGAAATAAGGTATCCTCTGCATACTCACCAACCGTATAGGTCCCTACCAGTCGGCCCTTTCGCAGGATGCTTATGCGATCTGCCAGATGGAGCACCTCTTGAATCTTATGGGAAATAAAAATAATTCCTATTCCTTCGTCCCGGAGCTTTCTAAGAAGTTCAAAGAGGTGCTCTGTTTCCTGCGCAGACAACACCGCCGTAGGTTCATCGAGAATAAGATACCGGGTCCTATGCCAGAGCAACGCCAGAAGGGCCGTTTTCTGGCGCTGACTGACCGTAAGACCATCGGTGTTCCAGTGCACATCCAGGCCAAAACCCCATCGATCCGAAAGAGTCTGGACCTGCTGGGTTCCTTTTTTTCGGTCAAGAAATAAGGGAAAGCCAGGCTCAGCCCCGAGAACACAGTATTCCCAGATAGAAATTCCCGGGACCAGAACCGGATGTTGCACCACCATCCCAATGCCCGCTTCAAGGGCATCCGCCGGAGAGAAGAAACGCCGGAGTTTACCATCGAGCCGAATTTCTCCCGCACTGGGAGCCAGGGCCCCCGCCAGGATATGCATCAACGTGGATTTCCCCGCCCCATTTTCACCCACCAGGGCATGAATTTCCCCGGGGCGAAAGAGCACCGACACATCCTGCACGGCGGAGACGCCGTTGCTGGGAAAATATTTGTACACCCGGTCTAGTTCTATCACCGTACCCCCTTATGGGAGGGACCCCTTACCCTCTTCTCAAGAAGATGAGTAGAGGAGAAGCCCCTCGGCACTCGCCGTTTCACAAGCTATTTTTCCCGTTCCGGAATAATGAGATCTCCCTTTCGCAGGCGGGCAAGGAGGTTCCCCATCGATTCGCGGACCGCCGCAGGCACTGCCTGGAGATAGAGTGGGTCATCGTCTACAAAATCCACGTAACCATCCCTTACTCCTACCAGTTCCGCCTTACCAAAGGGAAGCTTACCCTGCAAATACAGGGTCACCTTTTCGTAGGCCGCCCGGTCTTGCCGAAGGATAGAGCTCCCGATCACCACGCCAGGCTTTAAGGCATAACCATTAATATCAAACCAGAGGACCTTAATGGCTGCTTCTTCCGCGGCCTGCAGCACCCCCTGATTTCCCCCTCCTGCGATGGGAAGAATAACCTGAGCCCCGCCCCGGATCATGCTGCGGGCCAGTTCCCCCGCTTTGGAAGCATCATACCAGTTTCCCAACACCCGGAAATCCACTTCGAAGGTGGGGTCCACCGCCTGGGCCCCCGACCGAAACCCGGGCAGGATAATCTCATTCATGGCAGGATACTCCTGACCCGCCAGAAGCCCAAGCCGCTTACTCACGGTTTTTCCGGCATTACCGGATCGCCGCTCCAGATCCTGGACATACAAAGCCGCCAGGTACCCTGCCATATATCCCTGTTCTCGCTGGTTATACCGGAGGGTATAGATCTGCGGATTACCCGCTAGCTCCCCATCGAGCAATAAAAATTTCTGGCGGGGAAACTTTTTAGCCACCTGAGCACACAGCGCCGGAAGGGCCGGGTTAGACGATACGATAAGGTCATATTGACCCGTGGCGGCAAGGCTTGTCAGCTTTGTTTCCCATTCGGCCTGGTTATAGCCGGCCTCCAGGATTTTAAGGGCCACCCCCGGATTCTCCTGTATTGCCCGTTCCACCCCTTTTACCAGCATCTCATAAACGGGGCTTCCGGCGGTAACTCCGGGCACAAAGACGGCAATGGAGGCTTTTTTAGGAGTTCCTCCTGTATTCGCACCGGAACCCTGGCTATCGCGTACACCCCCTGCCACGGCCAATGCGGCGGACAGAATAAAACCAATCCCTACAAACAAAAACTTGCTACCCCTCTTTTCGGGTACCCTCAGGATCTTCATAATCGATCCTCCTTCCTCGGATATTACCGGGGCAAAAAAAAACCCCGGATGATATCCAGGGTGCTTTTCATCGAAAATCGCTGACCAAATTCTTCTACGGCCGCTTGAAGAATTTGGTAGATTTTCTTCCATCCGGACTATACCGTCGGCATCGGAATTTCACCGATTCAGTTGGCCATGGCCAAGTCGCGGGCTATCACCGCCGGTAGGGAATTACCCTGCATCGCAGGGCTCACCCGACCCTGAAAATCTATGCATTACCATACGAAACAGCCCCCTTTCTGTCAACTACTTGCAACCATTCACTCCGGGTTGTAGCTTTTCTGGTCCCCGGGTGGTAAAGCTCAAAAGTAAAACCTTGCCTTTTTCTCTACCCCCCGGTATAGTAAGCCCACAAAGGGCCACGAAAGGGAATAGAGAACAGGATAAGGGAACCGTTCATGCATATCGATACCAGCGCCCGGTACAGCAAGGAACACCTCTGGGTCCGAAAAGAAGGTAGCCTCTTTGTGGTGGGACTTACCCATCATGCCCTGCGATCCCTTGGGGATATCGTGTATATCGAACTTCCCCGGGTAAGCCATCATTACGAAACAGGAGCGGTGTGGGGGGTAATCGAATCGGCAAAGGCCGCGCAGGATCTTATCATGCCCCTTGCGGGAACGGTGATCACCGTTAATGAGGCCCTGGAGAAACATCCCGAATGGATAGGTCACGATTGTTACGGAATGGGCTGGATATTCCAACTGCAAGGGGAGAATCCAGAACAATTTTCTGACCTCCTATCCCCCGAAGATTACCGGACTTTTATTGGCGAATTCTGAAAGGAAAACCGCGCCCCGCTCTTGCCAAAGGGGTTCCTCATTTTTTACACTGCTTGTATGAACATGCGCTGCCCCTTCTGCCTGGAGCCCGCTCTGAGAGAACGGTATACAAAGAAGTCCCTTCTTACCGGTGAAATCATATATTATTATCGATGCAGCGCCTGTGGTTCCTACCGACAGGTTCCCTATCCCACTCAGGATGTTCTTGATGCCTATTATCAACAGTATCCTGAAATTAAAGGAATTCTTAATGCGGGCTACTTAGATCCCCAGGGATATGCGGTCCTCCAAAAAGAACGGGATATGACCCTCCAGGAGCTTCGTTTCCCCCTGGAGAGAATAAAAAATCATACGAACGCCGAGCTGGGGTGCGCCAACGGGATGTTTCTCCACTATCTTTACGAAAAGGGGGGACGGGATATCATCGGCCTGGATATATCAACACCCTTACTGGAACAAATCCCTCCGGGGAAATATCGTATCTACAAGGGCGGCCTTGAGCAACTTCCCTCCGATTCGGTAGATAATCTCTTTCTTTTTCACATTCTTGAGCACCTACCCGATATGGAATCCTGTTTTTTTCACCTTCGACGGGTATTAAAAGAGGAGGGCCTTGTTGTTCTCGAAGTACCCGTTGCAGGATGGATTTCCGAACGCCAGGGTGAGGGGTGGCGTTTTTTCATGGCCGATGAACACCTGAACATCCCCACCTACCAGGGGTTGCGTCATTTCTTAAAACGGCAGAATATCCGTATTCTGCACACGACCCGCTTTGGTAGTGGTCATACCCGGGGAAGTATTTCTCCTCTCAAAAAGGCTTTTTTCGATTGGGCCGCTAAAACCTTTAACTATGGAGATCGCATAGCCCTTCTTTTATGTAAAGACAAAAAGATATAAAGGATACGAAGCATAAGATGAAAAATATCCCTTCAATTTTCGTAAAAACATTTGCGCGGTACTACGAATTCTCAGAAGCGGTAAAATTGAAGAAGAAACAGGAAAATCCCTTCCTGTTTTGTATGATGAGTGGAAAAACTTTTTGTACCACCGATACCCTTAAACGTAGCCGTTTTCCGGCCATTCCGCGTGTACCCTATTTCTTCCTGTTTTCTTAGCCATATATAACGCCGAGTCAAGCCGCTGGAGCGCCTTATCCAGAGTTTCATCGGTTTGTACAACGGTTACCCCCGCACTTATCGTTATGTGCTGGGGAAGCTCAAAATCGTGGGATTCTACAACTTTCCGTAATTTTTCTGCTACTTCCTGAACAACAGAGATGGGAGTTTCAGGCAGGATCACCAGGAATTCTTCTCCTCCCCACCGACCATGCATATCGGTTTTACGGATATTATGGGAAATAAGTAAGGTAAGTTCCTGCAAAACCCTATCACCCTCTTGATGTCCATAGCTATCGTTTACGTTCTTAAAGAAATCAATATCATACAAGATAAGGCTCAGGGAAGTGTTGTAGCGGACACATCGTTCATACTCTGTTTTTAAAAGCTCTTCGATTTTTCTTCTGTTAAAGAGACCCGTTAAAAAATCATGGATTGCTAATGATTCCAAAAGCTTATTCTTTTCTAAAAGTTCTTGATTTTTCTGATACAACGATTGACTTGTTAACTTGCCAATATATTGGACAATTTGCCCTATTTCATGGTTTGGCAATGAAAGCGTTATTTCTGATTCTACTAGCGAATCATTATGAATTACCGTATATACATATTCACGGAGACTCCGAAGGGGCTTAAGAATTTCATGGTTCCAGAAATAATAAAAAATAAAACTAAAAATAAGAACTAACACAATTATCTCTAAAACATACACTAACATAATTTTTATTATGGGAGAAAATAATTCCTCTTCATTAACGGTAGTAACCAGATACCATCCACTATTCTCTAGATATGAAGCGTAGGCAATCTTTCGTATTCCTTCAAAATCATAATTAAAAAAAAGAGACTTGCCAAAGGCACTACGCAGCTTTACCGTATCCAGAAAATGCGCTCCTATGAGTTCCTGCCGAGGATGGGCAAGACATATCAGGTTTTTATCCAAAATAAAACTATACGAAGAAGTATAAAAACTGGATCGAAATTTTAGTTGATCTACAATATTTTCTACCCGGCTATCAATAACAAGAAGTCCCACAAAACCATATTCAGGATGTATAAGGCGATGGAGCAATGACAAAAGGGCATCCCCAGAAGAGGGATCTTGCTGCAAGAATCCAATAAAGAGATCCTGCTGTTGTATTTGAGGAAGCCTTTCTAAATACCAGGAAAAACTCTGGATGCTCCCATTGTTTTTCGACAGCGGATCAGGAATCAGGATTGTCCCATCTTGATATATACTGTACACCCGGTATACGTGGGCATTAAACTTTTTAACCGCCGAAAGATATTGCACCACTAGTTGCTGCTTCTCGCTGGCCCCCGAAGCAGAAGGGAGCAACTCTGGATAAGAAGCTAACATCTGAAGGGTATGAATCATCTCATTAAAATAGGCCTCTATAAAATTATTTAGACTACGATTCTTCTCCTGTAAAAAGCTTTTTGAACTTTCCTGAAGATGGGGATACATACCATAGTAAAACTGCAGGGTCAGGGCAAGGATAAGAAGACAAGAAAAAAGACCTGTAAAAAAGATCATTCTTCTTCCTACCGAATAGGGCCGATCATTCATAGTATAAATATAGTACTTTTTTGCGTTCTTAAGAAAATACTCAAAACTTTTTTGGCTAGCTTACTAAAAACATTTTTACTAGTCTTGACATTTCTGACGTATTTAGTAATATTCTCCTCAAAGCTAGAATTTCGGGAAGAGGAGGCACCCTATGCCCGTACGTATTCCTGACAACCTTCCTGCTCGTTTGGTCTTAGAGACAGAAAATATCTTTGTCATGACCTATGAGCGGGCGATTCACCAGGATATCCGCCCTCTGCGTATCGCGGTGCTTAACCTCATGCCCACAAAGATTGTTACCGAAACCCAACTGTTACGCCTGCTGGGGAATACGGCGCTCCAGGTGGATGTTCGCTTTATTCGGATGGCAAGCCATGATTCAAAAAACACTCCCCAGGAACACCTGGAGACTTTTTACGAAACCACCGATGAGATCCTTGGGGAACGGTTCGATGGTCTTGTGATCACCGGGGCTCCCGTAGAAACCCTTCCCTTTGAGGAGGTCGATTACTGGGAAGAATTAGTCCGTATCATGGACTGGAGCGTTACCAACGTGTGGTCTACCCTGCATATCTGCTGGGGAGCCCAGGCAGGGTTGTACCATCATTTTGGGATCCCCAAATATGCGGTGCCCGAAAAGGTTTTTGGAATTTTTAAACATCGCCTCCTGGAACCCTTTGAACCCTTAGTGCGGGGCTTTGATGAAGAGTTTTATGCTCCCCAATCACGGCATACCGAAATCAGAGAAGCCGATGTGGCCTCCCACCCCCTTCTTAAAATTCTTGCCACCTCTGACGAGTCGGGTCTTTACTTGATAAGTTCCCGGGACCGCCGGATGATTTTTGTGATCGGCCACCCCGAATATGACCGACTCACCCTGAAAGCAGAATACGACCGGGACCGAGAACGGGGACTTCCCATAAAAATTCCCCGCCACTATTTCCCTGACGACGATCCAGGCCGTACCCCCATTATGAACTGGCGGGCCCACGCGCACCTTTTGTACGCCAACTGGCTTAACTATTGCGTGTACCAGGAAACCCCCTACGATTTAGTGGAACTCACCCCTGCCGAACGGGGTCATATACCAGTAGAAACGAGCCTTGTCTCCGCTAGTCCGATGCCCCGCTAGGGGCATACCGTATCCTTATCACCCGTTGGCCTTCCTTCAGGAAGACGGCAGCTACCGGAAGAGAAGGCGGCGGGAAAACTTTTCACCCTTTCTGCCAGAACTGGTCCCCGGAAGATCATTATAAATATTCCTGGGGGAAAGAAAAAAGCCCTGAGCCCCAACGGAAGGAGAATTGGGGTCATTGGGGTATTGCATTACGGAGGCATAGGATGAACAAATACGAACATTTTGAAACCGCCACGTTACACGGCGGCCAGGAACCGGATCCCACCACCCTTTCCCGGGCGGTACCGGTGTATCGAACCAGCAGTTATGTGTTTAAAAGTGCGGACCATGCGGCCCGACTCTTTGCACTCAAGGAATTTGGGAATATTTACAGCCGCCTGGGCAACCCTACCAACGAGGTATTGGAACAGCGGGTCAGTATTCTTGAAGGGGGAGCCGCCTCGGTGGCGGTTTCTTCAGGGACCAGCGCCATCTTTTATGCGATTATAACCTTAGCAAAGGCGGGGGACGAAATCATCTCTGCCCCCAACCTGTACGGCGGCACCTATACCATGTTCGATGCGATTCTGCCGGACCTGGGGATTACCGTACGTTTTGCGGACCACCGGGACCCCGAAAGCTTCGATCGACTGGTCACCGAAAAAACCCGGGCGTTTTATATCGAAACCATCGGGAACCCTGTCCTCGATGTGATCGACATCGAAGCGGTGGCGGCCATCGCAAAAAAACATCACCTGCCCCTCATCGTCGACGGGACCTTCACCACCCCCTACCTTCTTAGAACCATCGAACATGGGGCAAATATTGTCATTAATTCCCTTACCAAGTGGATGGGAGGGCATGGGACCGCCATTGGAGGCATCATGACCGATGCGGGCAATTTTGACTGGTCCGACCCCCGGTTTAGCCTTTTTACCCAGCCAGATCGAAACTATCATGGCCTGCGCTGGGCCCTGGATTTACCCCCAGAACTCGCCCGGATTGCCTTTGCCCTCCGATTCCGTACCGTTCCCCTGCGCAATCTGGGGGCCTGTCTTTCACCGGACAATGCCTGGATCTTTCTCCAGGGTTTAGAGACGCTCCACCTGCGCATGAGCCGGCACAGCGAAAACGCTTTACAGGTAGCCCAGTTCCTGGCCAAGCATCCTAAGGTAGCCTGGGTACGCTATCCGGGACTTCCCACTGACCCCACCTATCCCATAGCCCAGCGGTACCTGAAACGGGGTTTTGGGGGAATGGTGGTCTTCGGTCCCAGGGGAGGGAAAGCGGCAGCGGAGCGTTTCATCGATGGGTTGCGCCTCTTTTCTCACCTGGCAAACGTGGGGGATGCGAAGAGTCTTGCCCTACATCCCGCGTCCACGAGCCACTCCCAGCTTACCGAAGAGCAGCAACGGGAAGGGGGCCTCAGTCCCGATCTGGTTCGGCTTTCCATCGGCCTTGAATCGATAGAGGATATTATTGGCGATATTGAACAAAGCCTGGGAAGGATATAACGCCGGTGGGGCGTCTGGGAATGGCGCCCCACCCCTCAACGAAGATCTTTACATCCTCTTTAGATAAGCAGATATCTCCTGCCCCACATCACTGTTTGGATCGAGGGCCTGGGCTATTTCCAATACCTTTTTAGCCTCCCCTTTTTTCGCCAATCCTTCATAGCAAAGGGCCTGTAAAAACAAGGCGGCCTGTCGATCCCTCACAGATATATTTACCCCCTCATACTGCTGCAAACACCCTAAAGCTTGAGACCAGTCAGTCATATCCATATACAAGCGGGCCTTTAAAAAGACAGCGGGGCCGTATTCAGGCACATTTGAATAAAACGGCGTATTTTCTAATACCCGCAAGGCCGGCAAAAGGAGATCCTGGGCATACAACGCCACCGCTTCCCAATAGGTAGCACGAAACACCTCTTCCGGGGAAACCGTTCCCCTTTGTTTTATTGCTTGGGCGCCTTTGACTACGGCAGGATAATCCCCTTCTGCATAAAGGGAAAGGATATACAAGAAAGGATCTTCTTTTTCCTTTATACCCTCTGTTCTTTCTCCTTCATCCCAACACATTGTTTCAAGGAGAGAACTATCTTGCGCGCTTGCTCCTCTGGCGCCTGCGGTGGTAGTAATAACGGGAGAAGTCGTATCTTTTCCTACAAGTCGAGCAATCTTTTCCACCATCATCCCAGGGCCCGTAGAATTTTTCTGAGCTTCCCGAGTGGAACTAATAATCTCCGCCAGATTATATACACCGGGTTTTCGTAACCTCATATGAAGAGGTCCATACCGAAGTTCCACCAGGGTATCCCTGGAAAGCCTCAGAATCGCCGTAGGAAGTACGGTGGTGCCTTCTTCTATAAAGGTCCATTTGTTTCCTTGTTGCTGTTCTTCAACCTTTCCTTCGACCCATACGATCTCCACCCCTTGTTGCGCCGTGAGGAACATGAGCACGGGGAAGAAACCCATAAACCCTACCAGGAAGAAGAGTTTTTTTATTCCCATTCCGGCCTCCTTTCGAGCAAACTTTTTCATTTACCAGTCCAGAATTTAGCTCCCGTCTCACTTGGAATATAAGTGACGGTTCCCACTTTTGTAGCTTTGACTCTCCAGCAATACAAAGTATTCGAAGTAAAGTCTACCGGATAATACGTATTGGTGGTACTTCCCAAACTAATCCAACTACTACTACTGTTATCGTATATTTGAATGGTATAGGTGTATCCAACTGCAATCCCTCGCCATTTAAGGGTTAAATTAAACGTACTCACGTACGTTTGCCCATCATAGGGAATGACGGAAGTCACCACAACCGTCCGACTGCTCGTACTGGACCAGTCCCCGTTTGCATCCTTTTCTTTAACCTCTAAGGTATAGGTGCCATCCGCCAGAGTAGAAGGGGTATACGAGGTGGCAGTGGTATCCGCCGACCAGCTTCCATTCCAATAGTATCGGAACACCCCGATTCCGAATCCCCCGGATTGCCAGGACCAGGTGGGGGTTTGGGAAAGGGTTACCGTGTCCGGGCCAGTAAATACTGGCGGATTGGGGACCCCATTTACGCTGATACTCTTAAGAGTCATAGAAGACAAATTCCCCGCCTCATCCTTTTCTTGCACCCCCACAGTATATGTGCCATCCGCTAAATCCGTAGAGGGAGTATAAGAGGTGCCGCTGCTCCAGGCAGAATATCCCTCGGGGGTCAGGGGAGCATATAAATAATACCGGAACTGGCCATTTCCTCCGCCACCGCTCGACCATGTCCAGGTAGGCTTCTTATTATTGGTCGGCGTGATCCCACTTACCGTGGGCGCTGAAGGCGGTACTGTGTCCACCACTACGGTCTTTGATCCACTGTTCGACCAGTTTCCCGCCGCATCCCGTTCTTGTACATACAGAATATGACTACCATCTGTCAAATCAGTACTAGGACTAAAGGAGAGCGCTGTTGTTTGAGTCCAACTCCCGCTGGTGGAGTCCAATTGATATCGATATACTCCACTGCCCCCTCCCCCACCGCTCGACCATGTCCAGGTAGGCTTCTTATTATTGGTCGGCGTGATCCCACTTACCGTGGGCGCTGAAGGCGCTGTCTTATCATATACAATATCTCCAATAAGTATTGCACTATACTGAAGCGGTTCAGGGCGTCGCAGGATCACATACACATACTGGCGCCCTTCTTCCTGTCCTGCTAAGGTAAAATTCCATGTTTCAGTTATTTGTTTCCATGTCCAGGAAGCGGCATTAGTTTCAGGATTACTCAGAGCATCCGCCGTCCCCGCTACCGTAAATTCCTGAGCCAGGCTGTTTGGGCTACTAATAGTAATCTGCACTCCCGTAGTGTTCGTAAAGCCATCTGTGCTCTCTAGGTTACTGCTTTTTACCTTGACTTGACCCGAAGGGCCCACCCCGGTTGTAAAAGACCAGGATATTTCACTGAGCAAGGAACTTCCATCGGTCCCTTTTATTCCCCTCAGGGTTACATAATAGGAGGACGCTTCAGTCAGAAGACTCTGGGGCTTAATATCAAGGGTATTGGTCTTTACATCGAAGGTCCCACTCCAGATAACCGCTTCATAATTTCCTTTAGTTACTTCCACCGTAGAAGATGATACCGATTCCATATCAAGGGGTCTATCAAAAACAACTCGAATACGACATCCCGGATTTACCCCTTGCTCATTCGCATCAGGAGATATCTTTAAAACTTTGAGATACCGATCATGGGCTTTCATCACCTCTATCGTGGCGGCCTTTACAATATCCACCGCGCTGTCCATACAGGATCCTAACAGAATGAGCGCGCCCCATACTTCCAAACCAACCACCAAGGACCAATATTTTATTCGTCCCATAGTTGCCCCTCCATAGCATTAAAAGATTCCGAAGCACGAATCTTAGGTACCGTCGCATCCGCTAACTCAACAGAAAGCGATAGATTGGGATTTATTTTTTTTATTTTTGAAATAATTTCATTTGTCTGAGAAAGGGCCCCTAAACTGTAAAAACACCGAGCAGCCCCCAGCAAGGCAGGAACAGAATCGGGCATTACCCTGAGAGCCGCCTGGTATTGCTGTAAAGCCCCTTCCATATCCCCTTTTAAATACATAACATTTCCTAAATTCGTCAGAGCCGGCGGATAGTTTCCCTTTTGAGATGCTAATTTAAATTGTTCTATCGCTTTATCCAGGAACCCAAATTGGGCATACACAATTCCCTTGCGATTAGCAATTTGTTCTGCTTGCAGCTTTGACCGCTCCCCTTCTTTCTGGATAACAAGGACCCTTTCTTTTACGTACATCTCGAAAAACCTTAAAACTTCCTTTTTACATTTTTCTACAACCTCCTCGGAGGAAGGGAAGGGAATAGCCGTGCTTCCTTCTAAGAAGCCTATCGGTTCATATATTTTCCATGCATCCCGTACGAGATAGAACCCCTCAGTACCCGCTTGTTTTGCTTCCGCCCACTCTTGTAGCCCTATGCGCCAGGAACGTACAAAACCTTCCTTTATGAGAGTGATTTCTACAGGAATCCATACCGTATTATCACGAATGAGTACGTCATTTTGAATATCAAAAAGTTTTTCTGCCTTTTCCGGAGACAGGCCACAATCAAAAGCCACATATATATGACCTGGAATGGTAATAAGGGCGGTGGGAATTCCTACTGATTCAAGAAGCGATGCATACAATACCGAGAGATCATCACAATCGCCTGCCCGATAGGCTAACGTTTGAACAGGAAATTGCAAGTAATCTATTTTTTCTTCGGTATTCGAATAGGCATGATACGGTGTTTGGGGATCCACCGAATAACTCATATTATGGGCCGATAGGGCCTGAAAAAGGGCAAAAGCATTTCTAAAATTTTCAGAGATAATAGGAAAAACTTCTTTCTGAGTACTGGCAATCACATTCTTGGCAAAACGTTGCACCACGGGATCTTTAGCGGTAATAAACGCAGCCACCTTTCGGTCATCATCCCAGGTAAGCGCATTGCGATTATAGATTTGCACCGTCACAGGAAGAGCTATTTTTCTTTCACTACCTATATACAGGTATTCCACTATGATTTCCCCTGCGACCTTTGTACCTTCCGTAACCTTAAAAATAGAATCGTTAAAGAGTGCAAAGAGTGGTAGCCTTTCCTTTCCTCCCGCCGGTAGCATCTTTATCTCTGAACACGAACGAGGGGTATCCATGTACTGTTTTACATAAAAGGAGACTTTTACTTTTTCCAAGGGAAGCGTTTCCTTGTTTATGAGGATGATTTCTCCTATAGGGTTTTTATCGTAATGGGAATAAAAAAGAGGAAAAACAGGTTTTAAGGTATGATCTATCTGGAGGTCCCTTCCTTTTTTAGAACCCTTTAAATCATAGGAGATCCCCACCTGCGCAGTAAAACCTTCGTACAAAGGAACAGTGGGGGTAAACAAATATTTGTACGTTCCTCCCAACCGCAGGGTAAGGGCAGGGCCTAAACGAAAATCAAGTTCTAGACCTCCTTCTGCGTAGGGATTCCGTACCATCCCAAAATCAGAAAGGGCAAGGTACATTCCCCCACCGCCTCCCATTTTTACTGCAAGCCATGGAAGGATGTTATAATAAAGGCCACCGTTGCCCCCTCCAAAAATAAAAGTCAGGCTACTATCTGCCTTATTCAAAGGGCTAAGCCACATTTCTCCTGAAAGTCTCCCATACAAGAAAGGAGCAAAGGAAGGGATGAAATCTCCCTTTATCCCCACCCCTCCCCCTACAGAAAAGAGTTGTAAATTTTCACCTTCAATAGAGGGACCCACAGGAATTGAAAGAAGGGGTGTCACAGAAACAACAAAATCATCCGATCCTACCGTAGCGGAAACCATCATTAAAATGGCATACCCCAGAATCATCTTTTTTAGATAAGAGGCCCGCATACCTTACCCCCATACTTGTAATATGCTGCCACACCTTAGTTAGCCACATCACATATACTCTGAGGGTAAATTTAGAACGTTCTTGCCCGAGATTAAAACCTAAAAATCCCATATGGAGTTTTTTAGGGATTCTATTACATACATTTTCCCATATAGCGGTAATACAAAAAAAGGGCCGCCACCATAAGGGCGTGCCCCATATCTTCTCCACCGACAAGGTTGATAGCCTCTTCTTCGGGAACCAGGACTACTTCAATGTCCTCGTGTTCATCGAGACGTGGTTCGGCAACTTTTTTACAATCCTCTGCAATAAAGGCATGAAAAGAATTGGTCATAAAGGCAGGATTAGGGGATAAACTCCCAATAGGAACTACCAGTTCAGGCATGTATCCTGTTTCTTCCAGGAGTTCCCGGGTTATGGCCTTTACCGGATCTTCGCCGGGGCTGATAATACCCCCCGGGAATTCGATACACCGTTTTGCCAGACCATGGCGAAACTGTCGGACCATCACCAGGCTCCGCCCCCTTTCGGTGGTCACCACGGGGATAACCCCTGCCCAATCGGGGGCATCGAGCAGATAAAAGGGGGCTGGCGGCTGATTTTCCCGCTGGCGGAGGACCTGAAAAACTGAAAAAAAACCACAATCCAGCAAACAGGTCCGTTCCAGGTTCCGCCAGCCCATGATGCCCCCTTTCTGCAGCTTGTATGCCTTACAAAAGGTAACGTTAGAATCGAATACGGGCACCCAGTTCAACCCCAAATCCCACATTCGGCGTAGGATAAAGGGGAACTGCTAAGAGGGGAGAAAGGAAAATTTCAAACTTTTTAATCGGCCAGAACTGAAGACCCAGGGGCATCCGGAGTCCAAAATCAAACTGCGCTTGATTTCCACCGGCAATGCCAAAATAGCCCCCGACCCCAAGGAAATAACTAAAATTGGATCCTAAACCTTCCGCATCAATCACGTAATAATCGATCGAAGTATTAAAGCGGCTTGCGGTAAAATCATACTTTAAACCTATGACGGGGAAACTCGAAAATTTCAGGGAAAGACCTACGCCTCCACTGGAAATACCGCCGGTGGACCCAAAACTACCGTAGACCCCCAGACCGGTCATACCACCGGGTCCAGCCGCAAACAAGGCCAAGGGACTTGCCATAAGGATGAGCACCACCAGACCTATCATGAAACTTCGCTTCATAACATCCTCCACATACGATGATATCCCCAGTATTATAATTTTTTTTGATAATTGCAACAGGGCAAGGCTCTTTTGTTAATGTAACAAAACCAGGAGACCAAGGTCTTTTTCATTAATACACCCTGCCCCCCAACAGTCGCCGGGCAATCTCCACCGCCATGTGGGCCGTCTGGTTTCGTACATCCAGCACCGGGTTTACTTCCACCAACTCCGCAGAAGCGAGAAGCCCAGAAGCGGCCAGTTCCTCCGCAAGGAGCAATACCTCCCGGTAGGTAAAGCCCCCCGCCAGGGGAATTCCCACCCCCGGCGCCACCATGGGATCCATCACATCCATGTCCACGCTCACATGGAGCCGATCCACCCGTTCCCGAAAGAAGGAAACCAAACGGCGTACCGTTTCGGCCATTCCCAGGCGATCCACATCGGTCATGGTGAACACGGTAAGCCCCGCCTTTTTCATGTTGAGTTTTTCGCCCGGATCAAGGTCCCGCACTCCCACAAGGGCTACATGGGCCGGATCAAGTTTACGAAAGGCCCCGTGAAGATGCACCAGATCGGGGTGTCCATAGCCACAGGCGATAGCCAGGGACATACCATGGATGTTCCCCGAAGGACTTGTCTCGGGGGTGTTAAAGTCTCCGTGGGCATCTACCCACAGGGTACCCCACCGAAGCCCCTGCTTTTGATAAGCCGCTCCCAGCCCCGCCAGGGTTCCAATCGCAATCGAATGATCTCCCCCCAATACCAGGGGGAAATAGCCATCCAGAACCGCCTGTTCTACCCGGAGGGCCAGTTCTTCACAGGCCTCCGCTATGGGTGCCAGGTATTTAAGCTGGGGATCCCCTACTTCCAGGAACTCCTGGGCAGGGACCGAAATGCCGGGGAAGGCCTCTTCACAGGTATGACCGAGTTCTTGAATGGCCTGCCGCAAACCGGCAAGACGAATCGCCGAGGGCCCCATGTCACTGCCCCGACGACTTGCCCCAAAATCCAGGGGAAGCTCTATGACTCGAATCTTCATCGTCCTACACTCTCCATGTGTTTTTGAAACCATTCTTTCAGCGCCATAGCCCGATAATACAGGGGTGGCGCCACAAGGTGTTCGATAGGCAGAAAAAGGATTGCCCGGACACTCCACACCGTATAAATGTAGACCCCCGTTTCAGAGGGCAAATAAAATAAATCGATGAGGGCCTGTTTTTCTGGAACCGCGGGGAACCACAAAAAACGGAGGGGCGAGAGGTTTTCCATCCGAAGGTGGATTCCGTCATGGCTCATAAAGCGAAGGGAGGCATGAAAAAGAATCGTTCCAAAATCCACATCTTCCACCTGGAATTTTCGTTCAAAGGAACTGGACCTCTCGGGGAAGGGTTGCTCCGACACTTTTTTGAAGAGGCGGATTATCCCTTTTTTCGCATCCCGGTAGGAGAGATTTGAAAGACTGCCTGCCTGGTCCATCAAAAAAAGCGCCTGGGAAGGCGTGATAACAGGAGGCATTGTCCCGGGGGGATAGTAAAAGAGGGCCTCCTGGCGGGCGTGGGCCCTCAGTCTTTCGTGATCCCGGGCGATGCTCAAAGCATCGGGGAAAAGGGGTAACAGACTCAGCCCCTGGGGCATCATGGTAAAACGGGTAAGGGCCCCGTTTTTCTTCAGTTCCCCTTCCAGAGCCACCGAGAGGCCCTGCCCCCTCAAGGGCTGGTAAAAAGCTACCAGCATAAGAAGCACCAAGGGAAACCGCCGAACAAGGGCTTTTGCCTCATCACTTAGTCGGATTACAGGTCCACCAACAAGGGGTAACAGAGAACATCGCAGAAATAGGCCCAGGGAATTTCCATTTTTCTTTTCTCCAGGCGCAATAAGGCCCTTTTCGGGCCATCCTTTCGTCTGAGCCCTTACCGTTCTCCGGCTCTCCGCTACCTCTTTTGAGTTCCCCATAATACTATGCTTTTAGGTATGAAAGGGAGCGTTCCAGCCGCTGAGAGCAGACCTCCAATCCCAGGAGACGCATGGACCCAAAGAGGGGCGGGCTTACCCGGCTTCCCGTAATGGCAACCCGGAGGGGCATCATTAAATCGCCCATCTTGATCTGTTCTTTTTCGCAGTAGACCTTTACCATCTCTTCCGATTCGGCCTCGCTCTGACTCACCATCTGGGGCAAGAGGGAACGAAGCCGTTCCAGCATGGCCACCGCGGTAGCCAGGTCCCCTTTTTTAGGAACAAATTCCTCCTTCGCCGGAAGGGGCGGCTCCGCAAAGAGGTACCCCAACTTCTGAGGTATTTCGGGAAGGTAATTGGCCCGCTCTTTTACCAGGGGCATGGCGGCCACATAACGCTGCCACTGGCCCTCGGTGGGTTCCTTGCCAGGTTCACCGAAAAGGCCGCTCTCTTTTGCAAAGGGAAGGCTTTCCCGGGCCAGGTCTTCATCGCCCTTCATCCGAATATACTGACCGTTATACCATTCCAGTTTTTTATAATCGAAGGTGGCAGGGGCCTTGTTCAATTTATCCAGACTAAAGGAACGGGCCAGTTCTTCCAGGGTGTACAGGTCCTTTCCTTCTTCATAGCTTGCCCCAAGGAGGGCCACATAATTGATGAGCGCCTCAGGCAGATACCCCTGGCGACGGAATTCATCGATACTGGTAGCGCCATGACGTTTACTGAGTTTTTTCCCATCCTGGCCCATCACCATGGGTAAATGGCAGTACTCAGGGTGTTCCCAGCCAAAGGCCCGATACATGATGACATGGAGGGGAGTGGAGGGAATCCACTCCTGGGCCCGTAAAACATGGGTTATTCCCATAAGGTGATCATCTACCACATTCGCCAGATGGTAGGTAGGAAAGCCGTCGGATTTAAGGAGCACCGGGTCGGGGTTTACGTCATCGTTTTTCCATTCGATGTCGCCCAGGAGGTGGTCATGGAAGCGGGTAACCTCTCCCAGGGGAATCTTAAGACGGATCACATGGGGTTCCCCGGCCCGGGCGCGGCGCTGGGCCTCTGCCGGATCCAGGGACCGGCAGTGCCGATCGTAGCCGCTTTCGCTGGAATGGGATTCTTCCCGCTCCTTACGAATTCGCTCAAGCCGTTCTTCCGAACAAAAACAGTAATAGGCCTTGCCCAGGGTCACTAATTGTTCGGCGTATTCTTTATACAGGGCAAAGCGCTCCGATTGCACATAGGGACCAAAGGGTCCGCCCACATCGGGACCTTCATCCCAGTGGATCCCAAGCCATGCAAAGGTATCATAGAGATTTTGAACAAAGGCCTCATCAAAGCGGGTGCGGTCCGTATCTTCCAGACGAAGGATGAATTTTCCCCCCTGTGAACGGGCAAAAAGGTAATTAAAGAGGGCCGTCCGCACCCCTCCAATATGCTGGAGCCCCGTAGGAGAAGGGGCATAGCGCACACGTACTTCCATTGTTTACTCCTAGAAGGGGGATTATAACGAGGGAACTGAAAAAGGTCAAAGAGGCATTAATCATCACAAAAGGGTTAAAACATATACATGCTGGTCTTCTTCCGTCGTTTTACGGTGTACATATCAAAATCGATCCGCTTTATAAAGGTATCGAGATTTTTATCCACCAGGGGATCGAAGACCCCCATCCCTATACTAAACGTAAGGTTATAAAAATGGCCGGAACTCGCGTTAAAACGATCCGCCGCAAGCTGTATCCTGGCAGCCAGGTTCTGTAAACTAACCATGTCGGATATATCAAACACGATAACAAATTCATCTCCCCCGTAGCGGGCGATAATATCGGTCTGCCGCACCGCGGACCGAAAAATACGGACACTTTCTATCAGGGCCTCATCACCTATTTTGTGACCAAATTCATCGTTTATCTTTTTAAAATTATCCACATCGATAAGAGAAAGGCCGAAAAGGTTTTCCCGGGCTTACAATTTTGCACCTTACCATGAAGGTACTCATCCAGATATTGCCGGTTGTAGGCCCCCGTAAGATAATCCTCCGTAAGCCGTTTATGCTGCAACGAAAGGCCAAGCCCCAGGACTCCCAGGCTCACGAAAGGCCAGGTAAGGGTAAGGCCCGGTACCAGAAACTGAAACACACTGGCCAGGAGGGCCGGTACCGGCACCAGGAACAGGACGGCCAAAAACTGCCGCTCGATACGATGTCGGTGCACCCAGAGCAAATAAAACACCGCCCCCAGGGGCACATAGTTTAGCCCAAACATGAGGGGGAGCAACAACCGTCGTTGATAGAAGCCCTGTTCATCAATAACGAAAAAGAGGGGAACAAAAAGATTGATGAGTGGAAGGGCCATAACCACAACGAGAAAGGGACTCCAGTAGCCGAGAAGCATTTTCAGACGTTTCTTGTCTTGAAACACAAAAAAATCCATTAAGAGCACATAGAGAACCAGCGGAATACTCTGGGTCATGTGATACACCGTGTTATCCACCACATTAAGCCAGGCCCAGTGGGGGTTGCCATTTACAAGAATGTAGGGAATTTCCAGAAGAAGCATCCAGGCCACCGCCACAACAAGAAGGAGATAAAGTTTTTCCCTGAGATTTCGGGCACCTAATGTTCTGAAGGTGGAACATAAAATAAAAAGCATAAGAAAGAGGGAAAAAACAATTACATCCAGCCGAATAATGATGTCAGCCATGACCTTAACCCTAAAATGTACTATACAACGATTGCCCTCTTGTTGCTATGGGAACCAGAAAAAAACATCAAAAATAATAAAACATCCCTTTGACCTTTTTAGTACCTTTTTTTATTTTCTTACAGTTTGTAATATCCCAGTTTTTTTTCGGCCCATTCAAAAAGTACCGTGACAATCCAATTCATCCCAAAATAAAAAAAACCAGCAATAAAAATAGGAACCGTGGAAAACTGGCGAGCAGAGGCATTCTGGGCGACCCGAAACAATTCGGCTACCCCAATAGTTTGAGCCAGGGCGGTATCTTTTACAAGGGTAATAACCTCATTTCCCATCGCTGGAAGAATACGACGTACCACCTGAGGCAGGATAACTTTGAAAAAGGTCTGACCAGATGTCAAACCAAGACTCCGGGCAGCCTCCCATTGGCCCCGGGGGATGGCATCAATGCCACCCCGATAAATTTCTGCAAAATAGGCCGCATAATTTATGGAAAAGGCGATAATCACCGCGGTAAAGCGATCATAGGAAAGACGAAAGAGATAATAGGGCGCAAAATAGACAAAGAGCAGTTGCAAAATAAGGGGTGTTCCCCGCATGATAAGCACATAGAAACTTACCGGACCTCGAATAAGAAAATTATGAGAACGGCGAGCAAGGGCCACCGGCAGCGCAAGGGGTATAGAAAATACCAGGGTAAGGGAAAAAATAGCCAGGGAAACCCCGGTTCCTTCGAGCATAGTTTTGAGTAGGGGAACCACAATCACCTCACTCCACGATACAAGGCCCCCCTTTCAGGGGCCCCAGCATTTATTTGAAAACAAGTAAACACTTTATAAGGGTTTATTTTCCCAGAATCGAAATATCTTCCCCAAACCACGCCGTGGTAATCTCAGCTAGCTTTCCATCCTTTTCCATAGCAAGCAAGGCCTGTTCTACCGCATCCCGCAGGGCTACATCTTGCTTGCGGAACCCTATGCCGAATTCTTCTTCAGCAAGACCGGGAAGAATGATGCGAAAAGCCTTGCCCGACCGCTGAATATTATCGTTTGCCACAATTCGGTCCATCAACACCCCATCGACCCCACCAATTTCAAGGTCCATCAGGGCCGTAAGGTTATCTTTAAATTCCACGACCTGTTTCAAACTTTTTTTAAAATCCCCACTGGCATTCAATGCTTCCGCCGCGGAAGATCCCGCCTGAAGGCCCAGGGTCTTTCCTGTTAAATCTTCTAGCTTCTGATAGGGTGCATCCTTCTTAACCACCACCACCTGGGCATTCTTTAAGTACGGCTTAGTAAACAGGATGTTTTTTGCCCGTTCTTCGGTAATGGTAAAACCATTCCAGATACAATCGATTTTCCCGGTGTTAAGTTCCTGTTCTTTGGCGTTCCAGTCGATAGGTTGGAGTACCAGTTGAACCCCAAGCCGCTTGGCGACCTCCCGGGCAAGGTCGATATCATACCCGACAATCTCATTTTGCTCGTTTCGATAGCCCATAGGGGGAAAGGCATCATCTAGTCCAAGAACAAGGGTACCTTTCTCTTTTATTTTCTTTAATGAAAGGTCCCCACTGGTTTCCTGTTTGGTACAACCTACCATTGCCAGGAGCAGCACCGCTCCCCATACCACATACCGTTTCATCGTTCCTCCTTACCTTATATAAAACAGCGCCCCCAGTATGCCGGAAAAGAATCCCCTTGTACAGAGAAGAGGACTATTGTGCCACCGAGGAGCGTCACTGTTTCCCTAAAAAATCCCACCACCAGAGGGGGGTGTATACGGGACCACCTCGTTGCAATACACTGGAAAAGAAGGTGCAGCGCGTGACGATACCCTGGGCTGATATTCTGAGGTGTCGTTCCTCGGGGCTCAGCACAATATAGAAACGACCGGAGCGGGCCACCGTGATATGGGGCACAAAGGGACGATGGGAAGGCCTGAAATCGGGAAGCGGCACCGCTTGAGCAAGGGGAAGGAGCGCTTCTTCGATAGCCGTGGCTAAACGGCTAATATCGGCTCCACCGGCACCGAGGCCGAGGGCTAACACGGAGGCGGGCCGCCGGGGCGGAAACAGGTGGAGCCCCTCCGCAGCAATCGGCATGGGTTTCACCTCCCGCAAGAGGGGCAGTAAAACCTCCCGTAGCTGGTCCACCGCAGGTACCGGTGTGGTTCCCAAAAAAGCCAGGGTCAGGTGGAGATTAGTTCGAGGGGTCCAGCGAAAATCTTCATGGGCCGCCTTTAAAGGGGCAAGACTCCGCTCCATCTCATCGATAAAATCAGAGGGTAACTCCAGAGCAAGGAAGGTTCGCAGGGGGGCTTTTTCTCCCCTATGTTCTGCAGGTCCCGACCACACTGAACTCATACATCCTCTCCCAGGTATGATTTTATGAGAGAAAGTTTTAATTCCCGAAGCAGAGGGGTAATCGATACTTTGTAGATATGAGGATTAAGGAGCCGTTTGTAACTTTCGTCAAATTGTTCAAGGCCCCCTTGCACCCGCCGCTGAAGTTCTTGCAGGGAAGGAGGAGCTTCCAGAAGGGTGCCCTCTTTCATCTTAAGATGCAACATGGGTTTTGCTGCTCCTTCATTGTGGTAATGGAAATGTCGATAATCCCCCGCCGGATGGTAAAAGGCATAGTCCTTCCCAGCCTCAAGTGTTTCGGGGTCCCGGCCCTGCCAGCGTTGGTCCAGGGTCATCACGTCGGCCACGGCCTGGCCTTCCCCATCGTAGAGGCGCCACAGTTGTTTTATACCCGGCGTCGTGGTTTTCTCGGGATTATCGGAAAATTTCATGACCGGCTCAAAGGTTCCGTCGGCGTTTTGTCGGGCCACCAGTTTGTACACCCCCGTAAAGGCCGCCTCATTGCCGCCGGTTACCAGGTTTGTACCCACACCCCAGCTATCGATGGGGGCCCCCGCCCGGGTAAGGGTTTCGATGATATACTCATCCAGTTCGTTAGACACGGTGATGGTGGCATTCGAAAGTCCCGCCGCATCAAGCTCTCGACGCACCTCCCGGGAAAGGTAGTGGATATCCCCCGAATCAAGGCGAACCCCAAACTTCTTTCCCTGCGCGGCCAGGTCCCTTCCTACCCGAATCGCGTGGGGAAGGCCGCTTTTCAAGGTATCATAGGTATCGATGAGAAAAACGGTTCTCTCCGGATAAAGGGAGGCATAGGCCCGAAAGGCGGCCTCCTCATCCAGAAAGGACATGACCCAGGAATGGGCCATGGTCCCCATGACGGGGATGCCATACTTTTTGCCCGCGAGCACATTGGAAGTGGCCCGGGCACCTCCGATAAAGGCGGCCCGGCTTGCCGAAAGGGCCCCATCGGCCCCCTGGGCACGGCGAAGCCCGAATTCTAAGATAGCCCCTCCCCGGGCAGCGAGCCACACCCGGGCCGTTTTAGTGGCGATAAGGCTCTGAAAATTGATGGTATTGAGGAGGAGTCCCTCAATGATTTGGGCTTCGATAAGAGAAGCTTCGATACGGATGAGGGGTTCGTTAGGGAAAACGATGGAGCCTTCGTCCATGGCCCACACCGACCCGGTAAAGCGAAAATTTTCCAGGTACTGAAGAAAAGAAGCTTCAAACAGGCCAAGGGATTCAAGATAGGCCAGGTCTTCCTGGCTAAAACGAAGTTCCGCCAGAGCCGAAAGAAAGGGTTCTAACCCCGCAAAGACCGAAAAGCCCCCCTGGAAGGGGTGGCGACGGAAAAACATATCAAAAACCGCCGGGCGGTTCATTCCCTCTTTCCAATAGCCCTGGGCCATGGTGAGTTCATAAAAGTCAGTAAAAAGGGCGGACCTCATAGCACCAGTATACCCCTCGCCCTCCATCACGGCAAGGGAAAGGCCCGGTAGTGGCGCAGGTGCACCGAGGGGGACTGGCAAGAGGCCGGAGAGGAGTGCACCGAGGCACAACCGGCAAGAGGCCGGAGAGGCGGCCTCCGGCTGGCCCAGCGGAACGGGTCCCTTCCCTGGAACGGCGAAGCAGTTCCCGGAGTCCCGCGACCCCCGGCCGGCACAATGGTGTGAGTTCCCTGCCCCACAGGCGTCGGTCGCGCCGACGGAGCAAGGGTCATGGGGAAGCGAGCGCCTCCGGAGGGGACCCTGTCGGCCCCAGCGGAGGGACGGGCCCGAAAGCGGAGGAGCCTTCTCATCCGGTTGCCCCGAGGGAGGATACAGACCCATTAGGGATTGAGAGAATAACCGTTTCCAAACAAATATGAGCCAATACACATTTCAAGGGGAACCCAATGGCCACCATCCACATTGGTATCAGTAAGACGCCATTGGGTAGTACAGGTAAGCACCAAAAAGGGAGCAAATTCCAAAGCAATCCCGACGCCGGCGGAGGAAACAAATATCCCTTTTGCGATATCCCTCTCCCAAAAATAGCCATTATCAGAAAAGAAATATATCACAGGCCAGATAGTAAGGTTGGACACTATTCCTGGAGAAGGTAAATAGGTTCGTAATTCTATATTTCCTACCACAGAAAAAGAGAGATCCAGCCCATGACCATCGACACCGCGAAGGTAATTTTTCATTACACCCCGTTCATAAAAGGGAACAGAAGAACCACCGATTCCTTCAATTCCCCCCCGGAGGGCGAGCACAAGGCATAGATCATCTTCACGAGGATTTGTATCCACCACGGTAAAAAGGGCCATCCCCTCAGTTCCCAGGGCAGAAAAAGAAAAGTTCCCCCCCGGCGCAGAGCCCATCCCTTGCGGCACCGTCCGGTACCACAGGATTGCCGCAGCCCCTTGTAAATATTGATGACACTGATGGGGTGTGATGTAATGGGCAAAAAGGGAAAGTTTAAATTCATGTTGCAGGGAACCTTCTTTTTCAGCTATCTCCGAGGCCTGGAGAAGGGTCTCCATAGAACTATCCTGGATATGGGACCTCCATTTCCCTTGATAACGAACGTCTATTCCCAGAAGATCCCGTCTCCCCTCGGAAAGAAGGCCCTGGCGTATTCCCGCTTGCCAGAGGGTAATCAAGTAAGTAAAACCTGCCGCATCCGCAGAAAAATTACTGACCGGCTGGGAGAACACTGTTCCATCGGGAAGCCGATAGTAATCTCCGCCAAAATACCCTACTCCCGTACCGGTGAAAATAGAAGTAGCCATATTTTTACCTAATAAATCAGTAAACCGATACCCCCCTAATGTATTTAATCCCCAGGTCGCAATAGAGGAAGCGAAAAAAAATTGTGGAGGCTTTTTCCCCTCTTCTCCCTGTCCATAACAAGCAAGAATAGCTACAAACCAAACAAGGAAAAAAGTTTTTTTCTTTTTCATATTCTTTTTCTCCTCTTATAAAAACTTTTACCGGACCATAGGGTCCATCCTACCCCTTCAAAGGGTTACTTTCTTACTTACTTATTACCTCTTTCCCCTTGGCAGGTATCTTCCAAAAGTTCTCCATCCCGCAGAGTCAGAATACGACGGGCATACGAAATTACCAGGGCGTCATGGGATGCCACGATAAAGGTGGTCCCCAGGGATTCATTAAGCCGACGCATAAGCTTTAGGATTTCTTCCCCTGTATGGGAATCCAGGTTAGCGGTAGGTTCGTCGGCGAGTACGATAAGAGGATCCTTTACAAGGGCCCGGGCAATAGCAACCCGCTGTTGTTGACCACCTGAAAGTTCATAGGGTTTATGATGCAGGTGGGTAGAAAGCCCTACGGCATCAAGGATACTCAGAATTTTCTCTTTGCCTTTTCGTTCTTTTTTTATAAGCAGAGGAATTTCAACATTTTCATACACAGTAAGCTCAGGAATAAGGTTGAAATTTTGAAACACAAATCCGATGTATTGCTTCCGAAACCATGTTCGCTCTCGCCGTGGTGATTGGACCACATTGCGGCCATAGATAGTGAGGCTCCCTTCCGTAGGAATATCGAGCAGACCAATCAAGTTCAGGAGGGTAGATTTACCGCTGCCAGAGGGCCCCTTAAGTACCAGGAATTCCCCCCGATCTACTTTTGTGGTTACACCTCGCAGGGCATGAACCTGTTGTTTCCCCATGGGGTAAACCTTATGAATATTTTGCAGTTCTATCATGTGAACCTTCCTTACAAAGAAACTTTTATCCCTATTTCAAAACTGAACTGTTCAGGAATCAATCTTTTAAATTCAGAGGACATTTCTCCTCCATACCATACAAGACGAGACCAAAGAAGCGAACGGTCATCGACCCAATAAGACCCCTGCACTCCTAGATGCACCCCCATACCATCAAAACTCAAAGCCCCATACCCAGACACACTAAGGTCTGAGATACCCAGAACCTGTTGATATTGGATCCAAAAGCCAGCGTAATACCGACCCCATTCAAAGGGAGTGTAGGATAAGCCCTGGACAAAGGTTGCTTCGCTACTAGACGCAGGAAGGGTCCCATTCTTTACCTTTTGGATAAGGTCATACACCGTTTCTTGTTCTTTTTGACTATAACCCTCTTCTCTCCCCCACCATTCAAGTCCAAAGCTAAGTTCTTTCCAAAAAAGGGTAAGCCCCACCGCACCGGCGTATACGCCATGCTCTTTTCTCCACACAGAACCGTTTTCTACGTACTCCTGGTCCGAACGCTTTTTCCACAGGCCCTCTCCATACAGGAGAAACCAATCGGTTCCATAAGCCATGTTTACCCCCACTGCAGGCCACTGAGAAGCTTCCCAATATACATGGATACTTCCATCGAATCCTCCCCGACACAGATGACTCGAAATGGCATAACTAGCCACATCCCAGCGCAGTTCATCAGGGAACCATAAAATCGAACTGACCGACAAACCTTCCGCAACCATTACCTCTACACCAGTCAGGGGGAGCGCATCCTGTTTAATTCCTTGAGTCGTACGTACCATAGGAGAAATTCGATTTGAGAGGTTAGTAAAATAGGCGTTTCCAAATTTTTTACGAATACGTCCCACAGTAAAAAACACAAAATCGACGGGGACAAGGGTCCCATAGGCTTCTCCAACCGCAATATTTAGACTTTCTGCCGCAGAGGGAGATCCTGTCACTGAGAATTCAAGAGCCCCTGAAGTACCGTTAGGTAATTTTCCCCGCGTAATAAGGGTTGCTTCAAGCTGACCTGTTGCATTTGACCATTCCTCTTGAGAAGATGGTAGAAGGTAGTCCTCATTCTCCCCTCGGTACCCCATACTCGAGGAAAAATCAAGCTGTATATCCAGAGCTAATAAGCGATCAATGGTGAGTAAACTTAGCCAGCCCAGTATTATAACTACTTTTATTTTCATCACCACCCCTTTTGTTTTTATCGAGTTGCATACTCTAGATATTCGGGAGTAAACATCCTGTCGGGAATCGGAGCATCCTGATCGATACAATCAAAAACAACCCGGGTACTCATTCCTTTTCGCACCAGATCCTTTACTACCACTTCTACACACGTAGTACGCCCCGCCTGCTGATCAATTCGGACCACGGAGAGTTCCTTAAGAGCATCGCCTCCATAGGAGTAATAAATCCTTTTTAAAGGGAAAAATGTAGCTTTATTCACATAAGCCGTAATCCTGGCGTAAGCGTTCTCCTTGTCTCGGGGGACAAGGGAAAGAACATAACAGGGGACTCCTTCGAGGGTACTTTCTTCCATATTCGTAGGGGAATACAAACGAGAAAGGGTTGAGTACATCACATCTTCCTGGCTAAAGGCGGTATCTAAAAACAGAGATCGAGCAGAAATCCGTCGCAGTCTTCGGATCTTTCCCAGGTAATGCCAGATGGTATCCCCTGTTCGCATCTGGGCCTGGTCTCTCATAACCGGAGGATTTTTTATCAAGAGAAGATATTTATCAGAACCTTTAAAGAAAATCTCAAAGGCATATTCCCGCTTTAATTGTTCATTTTCATAACTATACATACGCATCTGCATTTTGCCCTGGGAAGGAAGGTAGGCCTCATCGGATTGTTCCAAAACCTGTTGAGGATTCAAGCTAAAAGAAGGAAGCACTACAATAAAAGCTAGAAGTATCAGTATGAACCTTCGTGGTCTTATGACTGAATATTTCATGACTCTTTCTCCTTGCGTTAATGTTTATTAGATCAATAAAGCCCCCGGGCCGTTCCTCCCACTTCCCGCGAAAAATAACGAAACACCGACATAAGGGTTCCCCCTCCAAGGGTTATTCCAATGAACAAAATAAAAAGAACTATTTCTTTAGGATAAAGATTAAATCGGAGCGTAGGACCACCCACCACAACCACCATTTCAGAGCTAATGCTCATAACCCGGATTAAAGCAACCAGTTTTGCAAGTAAGACAGAACAGCCATACCCTATAACAAAGGCTCCCAATAAGAAAAAGAACATTTCCCAGAGCGCTACTAATAAAAAATGCCGCCCTTCCATTCCAAACGCCATGAGGGAAAGAATCTCTTCTTTCCGTTCATGGAATCTGAGGAATACCGTGTTTTGAACACCTAAGTACAAAATGAAAAAGAACACAAACGAAAACATCCATACAAAAAGAGCAAAAAATTTATGATAAAAATCGAAGATCGCCGCAAACATACTTACATCCCGAGGATTATTGGAGATCATTCCCACCGATATGGCATTATCAAAGGGCGCAAGCCATGCTTGTAAAGCCGCAAACGTAGAAGGTTGAGGATCCTTTAAATACAGATACAGAGAGGTAAGCATAGGGTCCATCACAAGATTCTGGGCATCCTCTTTTGTGACATACACACAATCCCCCACTATGTACTTATTCCCTCGAAATATACCACCTACCACAAAACGCACCGTATTTATCAGGCCATCTTTGGTACGGAATTCAAGGAGTAATTCATCCCCCACGGTCACTCCCACTTTTAATGCCAAAGAATCCACCAGAACGGCCTTCTGTTTTTCCGGCCCCTTTGTATGAGGCCCAATCCATTCAATACTATCCTTTACAAAATCAAAGTATCCTCCAGAGGTCCCCACCACTGAAATATTCCCAAATCCCATTTTCCCTGAAGCAACAACATTTTGTACAACCAATTCCTCCACAACCCCTTCCAAGGAAGCAGCAAAAGCCTGTTGTTGTAATGTTCTTCCAGAAAACGGCAAGCCCTGGGAAAGCACACTCCGAATCACCACATCCCCATAATAATTGCGAAGGGAATTCTGCAGGGAAGTCTCGGTTCCCCGAAAAATTCCTCGCAGGAAGAATAAGCCCGTTACTACCAGAGAAAGAAAGCAAAGAAAGCCGAGCGACCATTTTTTCCCTCGATAAAGATTTTTGATTGCCCATCGAATATAAAACATGGCTATCTCCTATCGTCGAAAAAGCGAGATTACATCGACCTTTCGAATTCCTCGAATCAGCGGGAAAAAGGCAGCGCCAATCAGTACTCCCTCAAAAACTAAAAAGGAAACCATATATTGAAGAGGAGATATCCTAAAATAAAAGGTACCAGTACCGAGAAAAAGCTCCATGGGAGCGTTGATAGCATAGATACCTATACTATTAAGGGAAAAAATTAGTATGCCGTTGAGAATTCCCCCAAGGATTCCACAATACGCGCCATAAAGGACAAGTTCCGCTATAAAGAGTCCCATTACCCATAATGGAGAAGCTCCCATTGCAAGGAACACCCCTATTTCTTTTGTTCTGCTGACAACCAAGAGGCGAATATTGTGAGAAACCGTTGCCAACACTATTCCCAGAATCAAAAGAGAAAGGAGCATCGCAAGAAACCAATAAAACCAACGAGACGTGTAAGGGATATCTTCCATTTGCCAGAATTCTACTCGTTCATATCCCCTGGGAAGCTCCGTAGACAGTATCCACCGATGAGGCCAGGAAAGTTTTTTCATGATTATTTCTGAGGCGGTTGTTTCTGGAACTTCTATAAGAGTCGTTGCATAGGAACGATCCACAAAACCTACCCAGCTAGAACCATAAAAAAACTGAAGATCCCGAGGGTTTACCACACCAACAACGGTGACAAGATCATAGTTAAAATACCCCTCCAGCGTGGAGGTATAGAGAATAAGTTTCAAATCCTGTTCTTTTTGTTCTTTAAAAGATGATGGGTGTAATTGTTCATAGAGATCACCAAAAAGTAGTATTTCACCCGCCCTGGTCGGCCACTTACCCCATTCTAAAGTAAGCCCCTTAAGAATCTGGGATTCCCGTTCCGCATCTATCCCTACTATCATGAGGGGGACCTTCGAACTAGAACCTGTTTCTAACTCTGGCACATCCGGTTCTAGCATTGCTCCAAATCGTAGACGAGGGGAAGCAAGTACCCCCTTTTTATGTAAAATGGGCAGGATCTCTTGAACAGAAAAAAGGTCTTCTTTTCGAGGAGGAATATGAAAAGCTCCAGAGACTTTTTCTTTTTTTAGGGGCCGCACAACCTCATACCCCAAAAGATGTCCCGCCCAATATGACTCAAGATAGTAGAATATTGAAGAAAAAAGACACACAAAGAAAGAAAGTAGAAAAAAAGAGCCCACCAATACAAAAGTAAGATTCTTTCGTTGTTTTCTGTATCGTCGGGCCCCTTTCAGGGCAAGTGTTCCAAAAACCATGCATGGATTCCTTTTTTTATACACTGCTTTTAGGGATCATCGGTCGCATAGAATAAAAAAAAGAGTAGAACTTTGTTTTTTTGAGGTGCTGAGGCTTAAACAATAAACGGGAACGACCATATTCTGAAACTAACATCTTTGCAACTTTAAGAGCCTCAGAATACCATTTGAGTTGGATACATGCTATCCCATAGGCTTCTAAATAGTACCATTGTTTATCTAAGAGCCAAGCCCTTTTAAAACATGTCTTTGCATGGCGATAACACCCTCTTTCATACCATATTCTACCTATTCCATACCATGCACGTGGTTGATTAAAATCAATCTTAAGAATACGCTGAAACATCCCCCAAGCAACAGAAAAATCTCCCCGAGCATATACTTTCCAAGCCCCTTTTAGGAGAGCAGACAATTCGTTGCTTCCCTGATCATTCATTTTTTTCCCCATAACAATTACCTCTTAAATTTAATAAGCCGTTGTATAAACCACCTTACCCCAGAAATAGATGCATTAATAGTTATCACAATCATACTTACTATAAACAACCCATTTCGGAAAAGGTGATTAAAAGATTCAATCCATCCTTTAGAGAATGGAACTCTTTCTCCTAGATTATGCAAAGGGGATAAGAAGAATTTCTCCGGGTTAATAAAAATCAACTGAACAATCAACCAACAACAAAAAACAATGAAAATAATTATAGCCATTATAGAAAACAAAATATAAAAGAACAAAATTACTCTTACCCGTTGAGGATAAGCACTAAAAGGATTATTTTTTTTTCTAAAAAAGAAAGAAAGAAGATATTCTTTTAATCTTAAATGGAGTGAAGTTATCCCCAAATAATGGCTTAATAACCAATATCCATCCATTTTTAGAAATGGATTAAGATTGTTTAAAACATTAAGATGAAATAAAATAATAAAGTCTCTTAAAGCAGCACTTCTAGTTAAAAACCCAAAAATCACCAGCAAGGGGATTAGAAGAATCTGAGCATAAAGACCAGAAATCGCTACAACCATTCTTTGTTTTCGAGAAAGTTCCCACACTCCATGAACATCTGCATAGGCCACAGTAAAAAAATAATACATCCCTATACCAATTTCACCTTCCTTCATACCATAGTGTTTTGCCGTTGCTATATGACCTATTTCATGAAAAACTGTGACCAAAAAACCAACAAACAACAAAAAGATATAATCAAGAACACAATAATAAGACCAAACCAGATTATCTTTTGAGATAATATTTAACCAGAAAAAAACATCTGTTAGTAGAAAAAAAATCAGACATATCACTATTACAGAAGGGTTTAACAAGAAACCACCCAAACAAGACCAGATACTATCATTTGTTTTTAACAAAGGAATTTTTAACCAGAAAGTACGAGTCTTATTCCTATATTCTTTTTTTGATCCATTCTGTATAGGAACATTTACAATAAGACCTTTTTTTCTAAACAAATCCCACATATATTCTACTTTATTTGATGGTAATCCGGAAGATCTGACATAGTCCTGGATAACTTCCTTCTCTTTTCCTCCCGATCTTTGAGAAATAAAACAAAGAAAATTATAGAGTGAATCCGTTATTTCTATATCACAAACAGAAGATATCACACGATATCTTGGGACCAAACTGCTAGAATCAATAGAATGAGATCGATAGGGAATCAAAAAGAAAGATTGGTCATTCAAAAAATTATTCCTCATGATTTTCCTTTTCCTATAAGACAATATCACTCAAATATTCTTCTCTACCCTCTCCATATAAGAGATTATCCTATACATATAAAGGAATTTAAGTCTTTTTTTAATCTTTTCATACGGATATTTTCTTATAACACTTTTTGATACATACCCTTTTTTCTTTATAGATTTTAGTATACTTATAGTAAGCTGATCACATTTTAAAGCAAAAAAACAAGGAAACGTTATTAGATAAAAATTTTCCCCATTTCTAAACCAAACAATCTCATAATCAAGCATATATTTTTTAAGAATATCAACATCATTACATTCTCTTGGAGTAAAATCACTGACAGAATAATACCTAAACATCCACCAACTACTCACATGAAACAAATACGGGTACTGATGTATCATAGGCAAGAACGCACCATGATACAAAGCACTTATTATTTCTTCATCTGTAAGCTCATTAATATACAAAGGATCGAATATCTTTACTTCCTGGAAAAAAAGATTCTTTCTTATACTCACAAGAGGAACAATAGCAATACTTTTTTTTATCTTATTCATAACAGAACGAAGAACAACGAATAATGCACGAGAAAGCTTTGCGGCGACTTTATTATCAAAATACAAAAAAACGTTCTTCTTATCCGAACAATACATCCTATTTCCATTTCTAATATCAAAAACATCGAAAAACAAAAAAACAGGTATTTCTTCCTCTAAAACTTTCTTTATTGAAAAAAGACAGGTGGGAATATCCACATTTATAAAAAGAATTGAAGAGTAATAAGAAGAATTTTTCATCCAAGGAACAAAGTATTTAATAATATCAACTAGATTACTAGAACTAAACTTTTTTCTAGCATTTTCACCCAAAAGATAAAAAACAAAATCAACAAAAGACTGATTATAAAGGATAGCAACTTTTTTATTATTATTTTTCAACCACCATAAAAGACCTTCCAAACCACCATAAAAATGCGAAGAAAAATAAACAGGAAGCACAGAATTATCAAAAGAAATTTTTGAGTCTTTTCTCAAACTAATATATTTCTCTGGTTTATTGAACATAAGCAATTTATTATATGGTTTAGTTAAATAATAGTAGCTCATACCTTTTTCTTGTTCTCTAAATATAGCCAAGGCTTTTTTAAGTGAAACTTTGAGGATACAACCTATTGTGGCAATAATTGTATACTTATACAAAAGAGAATTTACACATTCTTTTTGGATAAATTTTCTGATTCTATATTTTTGCAACCATAAAAATTGTTCTATTTTACATTGCGTCATCAATAGTAAGCCAGCTAACGAAATCATAATTCAATCAATTCCTTGTATAATTATTTCTTAACATTTCCCAATCATCGGCTTTTGCATTTTTAGTTATAGAAGAGAGTTGAAAATCAATGCCTGATTCCAAACCATTCCGCGGCATTTCATTTCTATATCGCACAACATACGAAGGATCTTCTTTGCTTAACCACATCCATGCTTTTTTTCCGTACAAGGTTGCCAGGAGACCTTCTCCTTTAACCTCAAACTTATAACACTGAATATCACCATAAGGAACAGAAACTGCTTCTTCTCCTTTATAACTAATCTCAGCATTTACATAATACCAGCCCGCAATTAGTCCTATTTTTATTTTATTGTTCTTAATAAGTTCATTTTTATAGGCATTTATTATCCAACCTAAAGAAAAGCCTTCATCAAGATTATAGTTAACCGTAGGGGTCCGGGAAAATCGTGCTTTTGCAGAGAACCTTTCTATTCCTTTTTCTGTTTTATCCTCACCCTCTGCACGATATTCCTTTTTAGAAAAGTCAGCCACCCCTTTTGCTCGTATCGTCATGACTGGCTGCGCAGATTCAAGGGGCCCCGTATACTCCCAGGAGGATTGTTCTACCATTAAATACGACCAATTCCATATGTATTTATTCCATACCGGATAACGAGTACTACGAGATATTAAGGTTTCGTAGGAATTATCACCTGAGATGTAAACTATAAAATAATCTCTCCCAATATACTTATAATGATATATATTCCCCACATCTTTAAAAGATTCCTGGGCTTTAAGCAGAGGAAGAAGAGAAAAAAGCATGCTTAGAGTTACTAAAAAACGATTCATAAACTCTCCTCTTTATTTTATATAGCAAAGGGGAAGGGAGAACTAAACTATTGTTATCAACTAACAGAGTGCACCACAAATACAATTAGACCAGTAATCAACTTCTTCTTCTACATCTACTATTTGAAGTTCATCATCTTGCTGGATATCATTTACTTTCTCAATATCTTCCATCATATTTTGTCTCCTAGAATAATAATAAGTCTCTGATTTGCTCTTCTTTCCCTTCCCCAACACGAGCAACAGAGCAACGCAAAATCTCTTCTAGTTTGTCAACGACAGCACAAGAAGAGATTTTTTTATCCAATAATCCATTATCCTGGATCACAGATTTTAAAGCAGGACACCTTTTTGAACAAAGATGAGACCATATACACGAATTATCTGATTTTTCACATAACGAAAGAAACAACTCTTTTTCCCAGTCAACCTTTATATTATAATCAGGAAACAAGATTCCCATACACTCTTTCCCAAAGGCAAGTACAGGACAAAAATCAAATTGACCTTTCTCAGTTATAAATATAGAACGATAAATAAAAGGACAAATAAAAGGGTAAAAAAGAAGTATCTCTTTCCTTTCATAAAAAGTCCGTCTCTTTATGATACGTGTTTTTTCATTCAAAACTAAAACGTCTACCACGGCAAGAATTTCATTAATTCTGGAAACAGCTAATGATAATTCTTCTTCTGTAGTAGCTACAAGATAAATCACAACATTCTTTATATTATGATTTAAAATATACTTAATAAAAAATTTTAACTGAGAGAAACAACCCAGAAAATCATTTACTGACAAATATATACCGATACGGTTACTCATCTTATATTGCAATACTGAAAAATAAAAAATCTTTTTCCATATATCAAGATTAAATTCCTTTTTTTCTAAAGATTCAAAACTTAAAACATCATAAAAAGGACAAAAAGCCTGTGCCGCTTTGGGATGAATAACAAACCCAAGTTCAGGTTCAGAAAGAAGAATTTCTTTTCTTGCAGACTCTACCATCCATAAAGCATCTTTATGCGTCTCCGAAAATGAGCTTACACAAATATGTCCTCTTTTTATAAGATAAGAAATAAGCTCATTAGAAAATTCTAGGCATATTGGATCAAACGATTCTTTCTCTAATAATTTCTTGAATTGTATAACTGCTTTTCCTTTCAGAATGTCCTGGGCACCTGTTCGTAAATTATATAGAAAAGAACAAGTATCCTCTTTATTAAATATCAAAGTATAATTATCAATGTGCATATACTATTCCTTTATCTTTTTATTCAAAAGGTAGTTTATACCATAAAATGTAAGAGTTCTTTTAATCATCCATTCTTTTTTTACTCCATTCACAGAGCAAAAAAAATCTCCCCCCCCCATAAATCTAAGATAATTCTGGTAAGAACAACGGCCCCAGCATAAAGGTAAAAAAACACAACTATTACACTCTTTTTCTATTATTCCCTGCCATTCTTTACTGATAAAAGCAGCATAACGATTATTAAAAAAGACCATCTCACCTTTATTGTTAAGTTTCCCTATTGCTCGTTCTGATTCTATCGCTACAGTACATTTTGTAATATGACCATCAGGAAGTATTGTCCATGACCAATCAGCATCAAATTCACATGCGAATACTTTTCCTCTATCACTACCTGCAAAAAGGGGATAGTATTTTTTTTCTACTATCATTTCGATAATCTTTTCACAGAGAGTATAAACACTTAATGGTTCTTTTTGTTCTTCACGGATATTCCAATCTTCTACTTTTGGTGAATATATAACATGAGGATAAGGATTGATACGTCTTCTTAGAGATTTAGGTATAGAATCTAGGACATCTTTTATTCCAAATAGAACTTCATCCTCTTTATCTTCCTCATGAACATGCAATCTTAGTATAATTTTATTTCTACGATTAATAGACAAGAAACTTATTATATTAGCCATAATATTATCATAAGTAGCATCTCCATTACGTAAAATCCGTAATCTATTATGTCTATCCTTATTTCCATCTAATGTGACCTGAACTTCCCAAATTCCAATGGTGTTAAGATTTTTCCCTACCGATTCATTAAGAAGTAGGCCATTAGAAGTGATATTTGAAGTAAAATGAACATTATATCTGGTACAAAGTTTTTTTGTGTATAAGTTAATATCCTGTATTATATCATAACATAAAAGAGGCTCTCCTCCAAACCATCGTATATTTAACAGCTTGAGATATGGAATATTTTTTTTAATAAAGTTTTTTATTCCTTCTATCGTCCGTTCATCCATTTTAGATTCAGATAAAGAAGGATGGAGCTCATAACAATAAGTACATGCACAATTACAAGAAAGGGTAGGTAATATAGTAAGCATCAACCTATCAGAAGCATGAATAGCTCGTTTATGAAGAACCATCGCATGAGAGAATTCATTAAATTCTGATGGTACCACACATCCTGCTTTTAAGAGAATTCCAAGAATAGAACGCTCCCCTACTGTGACAACACTTTCAGGAGAATACAATATTTTTTGAACCTTTTTCTTTTCTTCAACAGGAAAACTTACATATTTGTTAGTAAGCCACGCATATAATACATATTCCTGGGAAATATCAAATTCATATACATACAACGACTTTTTCATTAACATTATCCAGAAACTTAATATTATTATATTTACATGGTAAAATCAAAAAAACAATTTGTCAATCATTTTTTTATTCTACAATGAAATATCTAAAAACTCTATTTTATCTAAAATCTCTAAGGGAATTAAAAACTTTGTTCCGATTTCCCCAATCACGGCAAGGGAAAGGCCCGGTAGTGGCGCAGGTGCACCGAGGGGGACTGGCAAGAGGCCGGAGAGGAGTGCACCGAGGCACAACCGGCAAGAGGCCGGAGAGGCGGCCTCCGGCTGGCCCAGCGGAACGGGTCCCTTCCCTGGAACGGCGAAGCAGTTCCCGGAGTCCCGCGACCCCCGGCCGGCAAGAGCCTGGAAAATCAGGACACTATCCGCAGAGAAGAGCCGGAAATGCTTTTTACTACCTCGATTCGGCTGGGGATGCGGTTTTTCATTTCGGGGACGTGGGAAATAAGGCCCACCATGCGGTGCTCCCTAATCTCATCCAGGATGGCCAGGGCAAGCTCCAGGGAGGCTTCGTCAAGGCTCCCAAAACCTTCGTCAATAAAAATGGCATCCAATCGAATAGCCCCCGAACGATTCTGGATAGAGTCGGCAAGCCCCAGGGCAAGACTGATGGAAGCCATAAAGCTCTCCCCCCCTGAAAGGGTATGACAGGGACGGGCCTTGCCGGTGTAGGCATCAAACACTTCCAGGTCCAGTCCTGCCCGGCCCCTTCCGCCGCTTCGTTCCCCCTGCAGAAGAAGGGAATAACGCCCCTCGCTCATTTTGCGGAGCCGCCCGTTGGCATAGCTGGCAACCTCCGCAAGGTACAGCTGGAGCAGCCACGCATCAAAGGCAATCCGTTTAGGGTTATTCCCCGAAAGGTCATCCGCCAGGGTACGAAGGCGACCATATTCCTCCCGAAGGCTTTCGTACCGCCCTTTTGCTTCTTCATACCGCCGACCATCTTCTTCCAGGGTAACCAGTTCCCGTAACAGGTCCTCCCGCTGTTGGGTAAGGGCGGTTTCTTCCTGTTGCAGGCCTGTAAGCCTATCCTGGAGTTCTTCCGCCTGTGGCATTTCCGCCTCTGTGAAAAACCGCATTATTTCCGCAGGTTCCGCGGAAAGAGAAATGGCCCTTTCCGCCTGGACCGGCGTTCCCCCCTCATTCGGCGCCGGGGTTACCATCTTCTTTTTGAGGGCCCCGAGTTCTTCCTGCAGGCGGGTCTGTTCAAGTTCTATCTGATGGAGCCGCCCCTCAAGGGCCTGCTGTTCCTGATAAAAGCGGTTAATCCCTTCCTGGAGCGTTTCTTCCTGTTCCAGGGCCCTTTTAAGTTCTTCCAGTTCGGCCACCGTAGCAATGCCACTTTCCGCCATGGCCCGGGAAAATCGCTCCGCAAGTTCTTGGGCCCGACGTTCCGCCTCTTCTAGTTGTTCCATGGCCGCCTGACACTGGCTATGAATAGCAGCCCCTTGATTCTTCAGGTCCTGAAGGCGCTGCTCGTACCTGGCAAGAGCGGCATCCCCCTCAGAAAGACGCTGGATAAGCAGCCTCAAGGCAGTTGCCACCGAATCGGTCTGCCACTTTTCCGTAAAACGGACAAGGCGGCCTTCCTGTTCATGAATGAGGGTTTCCGTGTTTTTTATTTGCTCTTCCAGCCGGGCAAGCTCAGCCTGGACGTTTCCCATTTCCTGTTGATGCTGGACATGCTGACCAAAAAGGGCATCCCGTTCCTGCCGGGCCCGATTGGCCTTCTGGGAAAGCCCTGCCATTTCAGTGGCAAGGCTACTCGCACCAGCAAGGGCCCGTTGAATACTCTCTCCCGAGGGGAACTGGTCAGAGGATGCAAGGCCCTTCAGTTCCGGGGAAGCCCCTTCCAGGGCCACCAAATTTTCCCGAATGGAAGGGTAATACCGCAGGGCCTCTTCCCTTTGTTCACGGATAAGGGCCGCCTCTCTTTCTGCGGCCCCATAGGAAGCGCCAACATCCTTTAGGACTTGCTGCACCTGTTCTCGCCTCTGGCGGAGTTCTTCAAGAAGGGGCGCCACATCGGTCAGTTCCCCCTCGGCCCGGGCAGGATGAGGATGATGGGTTGAACCACAGACGGGGCAAGGACTACCGGGCTGCAGGGTGGCCGCAAGGTAAAGTGCCGCCTGTTCCTGCCGCTGACGAAGGAGGGCCCCTTCAGTCTGGCGAAGTTCCGCATCAAGTGCCGCAAGGGTTTTCTCCCCTTCCTGGATGGCTCCCCTTTTTTGTTCTATCTGTTGCCGAAGAAGCCCTTCTTGCTCCTCCCACGTATCTATTTTTTCCCGCCTTTGAAGAAGCTCCCGGTACAGGCGCAGCAGGTCCTGGAGGGTCGAGTTTTTTTCCTGATACTCAGGGAAAGCTGCGGCAAGGCCTTCCAGTTCTTCCAAACGGTGGGTTTCATTCTGGAGTGCCTCCGTAAGCTTCCCCAGACGTGCCTCGAGAAGACTCTTCTTTTGTTGTAGTTCTTGCAGCAGTTTCCGATTCTGGCAGAGGGTTTCTTCTTCCTTTACCGCCTGTTCGAGTAATCCCCGTTGTTCCCGCAGTTGGTTCAGTTCTTCCCGGAGTTTTTCATAGCGGGGCCGTTCTTCTTCCTGTTGTTCCAGTTCCTCCCGGGACCTGGCAAGGGCCGCTTCTCGTTCCGCCTTCGTTCGGGTACGTTCTGCCACATCCTGCCGGGCCTGTTGGACTTGTTCCCAGAGAGGAAAGAGGGCCCGGCTTTCCTGAATTCGGGCAAGCAGGTGTTCCTGGCTCTGGATAGCAGGACGCTGCACCTCGAGGGCTTTTTTTTGCGCCCCCACCTCTTTCCGCTGCCCTTCCATGGTTTCCCAGCGTTGCACCAGGGAAAGGTAGGTTTCTAGCTGTTTGCGGAGTTCCACGAGGAGTCCCTTCTTTTCTGCCAGATGATCCACCCTTTGACGAAGCTGTTCCTTCCGTTCCTTTCCCTGTTCTGGGTCATAGCGGGAAAGGATATCCTGAAAAAGGCGCTGGGCTTCCTCTTGCCGGGAAGCAAGGTCCCGGGCCCGCTGGGAGGCCCATTCCCGGAGCCGAACCGCCTGTTCCACCGGAAAAAGCTTTTGAAGCACCTGCTGCCGTTCGGTGGAATTCAACCTGAGGAAGCGAGCAAATTCTCCCTGCGGGAGAAGGACAATTTTAGAAAACTCCTCCCGGGAAAGCCCCAGGAGTTCCCGAATGATACGGTTGGTTTCGCTGGTCTTGCCACTGAGGGACTGCCATCCCTTTTCTTCATCCCAGAGAAAGAGGAGGGCTGTTTCATCCACCGTGGTGGTGCCGGTGCCCCTTGTTTTGGGCCGTTCCTGCTGGGGATGGCGTTCTACCCGATACCGGGCAGGGCCCAGGGAAAAATCGAGCCGGACCCAGCAATCATCGGTAAGGGCCGCAAAATCGCTCTTGATACGACTGTACAAGCCCGTTCTGCTCCCGGCAAGCTCCCCATAGAGGGCAAAACAGAGGGCATCGAAGATGGTACTTTTCCCTGCCCCGGTCTTACCGCAGATAAGGAAAATGTCCTCTAGCCGAGTAAAGTCGATGTGGTGCTCCCCCACAAAGGGGCCAATGTTGAACATCGTGAGCTGAAGGGGTTTCACCGGGCACCTCCTCCCTGGTCCTGTTGTTCCAGTTCAAGAAGCAGCCGGTTAAACAATTCTAGTCGCCCCGGCTCAGCCTGCTGGTACAATTCCGTCAGGAACAGAGAAAAATCTTCCACCAGGTTTTTCCCTTCTCCCCGGCCCTGGGATCGGCGCACTTCTAACTGATGGGCACTCAGCTGGGTCAGGGCCCGGTCTTGTTTTACCGACAAAAGATAGGGAAATCGCTGGCGAAGTATCGACAGGGGATTTTCTACAAGGGCCTCATCGGTAAGTTCAATTTCTAAATACGAGGAACGGAGGGCCCCCTCTTCTTTTTCGAGGGGGCCGCCGGGTAAGAAAGATGCAAAGGGCCCCGAAAGCCGTCGCAACGGCCGGAGGGGATGCAGGGGGATGGGGGTAACCAGGGGGGACCGGCCTGGCTCGAGTTCCACCGAAAGGACCACCTTTGTTTGATCCGCCTCATCAAAACTGTAGGCCAGGGGACTACCGCTGTACCAGCCATTGGGGGACACCTGCTGGTTTCGGTGGAGATGCCCCAGGGCAAGGTAATCAAAACCGGCAAAAAGGGCCGGATCTACCTGTTCGGCCGTTCCCACAAGCAGGCGTTCCGAATCACTTTCCGCACCTCCCCGGGCAAAAAGGTGGGCCACCAGGATGCTGTGGTCTACCCCCTCTCTAGAGCACTGGCTTCGCTGCTGTTCCAGGCGGCGTGCAATCCGCTGCATACGCTCTTTTTGGCGCCGCAGAAGCATCGGTTCGGAACTAGTTGAAAAGGAAAGCTCCCTCTGGGAATCAGGGGGTGGCGGGGTTCCATGGTCCGGGTCCACCTCTTCTTCTGCCCATTCCAGGGTGGGATACAAAAAAGGAAGGAGGAAGAAGGCCGCCCGTCTTCCCGCCGCATCCTCCACAATGAGGGGCTTCTGGCTTTCTTCCATGGTGGTAGCAATGTGGATCCCCATGGCCTGGAAGAGTTCCTTTCCATAGGCAAGGCGCTGGGCCGAATCATGGTTCCCACTGATGATGCACAGCCGGGTGGGGGGACTTACTTCCCGGCATCGGGCAAGGAAAAAGCCCAGCAGGGTTACCGCTTCGGCGGAAGGGATGGACCGGTCGTACACATCCCCCGCAATCAGCAGGGCATCATAGCGATCCTCCTGCAGGATCCGTAGGAGTTCTTCCAGGATATGATATTGATCTTCGATAAGGGGCCGTTCGTGGAATACCCGTCCCAGGTGCAGGTCACCGGTGTGGAGGATTTTCATGGTCCTACTGTAAAGGGCCCGGGAGCGGCCGGTCAAGGGGAGCGAGTCCCCTACTCCTTTTTAAAGAGGATATACTCCCGGGCGTTTCCGCTTACATGGGGATGGAAATCCGCATACTGGGTACTATCGGCAGGATAGGACTGGTAATAGGCATTCCAGTCGGCCCCAATACGGGAGGCCGTATACGCATAGAGTTCCGTGGTAGTAAGGTAGCCATCCCCATCGGCATCCCCAGAGGAGGCCCCTCGAAGAAGGTAATACGTAAAGACCCCCGTAGGACTTCCTCCAGAGGTTTTTGATTCCCAACTGTACTCGCCCATGCCCGCCGCGGCAAGAACCACCGTGGAGTCCGAGCTTTCATAGGAAACATAGGCGGTAATGGCATCGCCCAGGGCCCCGAGGAAGAAGCCGTAACGGCTGGTGCCGCCGTCCAGGTAACCGTACAGGGGGGGTATCCCGTCGGTGGTGGCCCCGGCGTCCACGAAGCCGCCGGAATAGCAGCTATCCAGGATGAGCACCCGATGGGTAATGCCCGCCCCGTCAAAGGCGGCGTTGAGGTCCACCGCGGTAATCAGGTTTTGTTCCTGCAACGTAACGGATTGACCACTTACCTGCAGGGCATCGTGGGGCACGATGGCCGCTTTGCCTTCACTAGTCGCCGTACCGTGGCCCGAAAAATACAAGACCACAAGCCCCGAAAAACCTTGCAAATTCTTAATATCCGAGAGGATAGCGGCCTTTGTTACGTCCGAATCGGTTCGCTTGGTACCCGTGTACCCCTGGCGGGTAAAGAGGGCCGCCATATTGGCCGCGTCGTTGGTAGGGGCGCTGAGGTCGTTAGAACTACCCGGATAATCGGCCACGCCGTACACCAGGGCCACCCGCTGGGATGCCTCGGGGATAGTACATCCTCCAAGGGTAAGGCCCCCACCCAGAACCATAATAATTCGTACTATGAAAAGCAGTCTCCCCCAGGAGAAACAGTCTACCAGTATTCTGTTATTCATAGGCCCCTCTCTCCTGGGTAGAAGAAACAGGGGAAGACACCATCAGGGAAGGCTGTTCCTTTTTCCAGGGATACCAGCGGAGGGTTACCATGAGGGCCCCTCCCACATTGTATATGTCCCGCCGCAAGAGATAGGACAGCGTCCCCGAAAGGGTCGCTTCCCATCGGAGATGTAAGGGCAGGGTAAGAAATTCCGTTTGTACCTCCACCAGGGGAAAGAAAAAGTAGGAATCCGAATAGGTATACTGGGCCAGGGCAAGGCTTCCCCGCACCCCGAGGGCAAGGGGCCACTCTCCTAAAATTTTCCCTTTGTAGGAGTAGCCAAGGCCAAACTGGGTAGCCCAGAACCCCCGGTAACGGTACCAGAAAGGGGAGACCGCCGAAGGCTGGGCAAAGAGGAAGCCCATACTCAGGGCTATTCGCCAGGGCTCTCCCCGACTTACCTCCAGCATGAACTGGGAATGGGCCTGGGGAAGCACCCCGTAGTCCTCTTGCCAGGAGGCCCACACCCCACCGCCTCCCTGGAGGGCGTAGGCCACCGTTTCAAGTACAGGGGAAGGGCTCCCTTCCTTTGCCGTTTCCTGGGCCTGAAGGGTCACATCCCCAAAGGCCACACCTAAAAGGAGGGCCACAAAAAAAAATAGGCCCCTTCGCAACGGAAGGGCGTCTCTTATCGCAATTCTTCTATCCACACCACGTCCTTTGATGCCACCACCACCCTTTGCATCATCTACCAGTCTACTTACTTCTATATAACTTTTCGAAGGGCCCCTTCAGGAACAGAGTAGAAGCCTTTTCCCCGGGCACTCCTGTCATGCCCGTCGCATCTTCCTGTTTCTTCTTACCCTTCTTTTTTTAATAATAGCACACAAAACCCCCGGGGCCTAGCATTCCCCCGTAATTTACAAAGATTTTATGGTTTTAAACAAAATCGTTAAAAGTGATGTATACTGAAAGAGGGAGGAACCACTAATGAAAGCATCCCTTCCTCTATCCATAGGCTTGTTCGTGGCATTTCTGGGGCTGGGCTCCCCGGAACTTCTGTGGAGTCAGTGGGCCCTGCCTACGCTGGGGAATGTGCAGGAAGCTCTTTCCGCAAGCGGTAGTTTTTCCATCGTTCCCTGGGATACCTGGGGGTCCGGAGACTGGGATGCCCTGATGGACGAGTTTTTTGGGTACACCACGCCCCGGACAAGCCAGATGTATGTCCGCATGGATACCACCGCCACCACCACCTACGAGGGGGACCTCTTTATCAAGAAACTGGGACTCCGTCTAGGTATCAATATTGATGTGGACAGCAACTTTGTGGGAAAGCTCTACCGCTTCATGGGATACATTGGCTTTAAGGGCTTTACCCTCCGCTACCAGCAGTCCCGCCTTAAGGGGACCGCCGTCTGGACGGGGAATCCCGTCAGTGGGATGCCCCCCGAGTATGCCTTTGATAATCCCCTTATCAATGTGGACCTCTTATACTATTTTGATAAGGGAATCGATTATCTTGGCCTTGGCTATTCCAGCTACCGGCTTCCGGTCCAGTTAAACATCCTCACCTATAACGAAACCCTGGACTCGGTCTGGTGGGCCCCCCAGAGTGCCACCTATCAGCCAGACATGGATTTCCATATCTATTCGTTGCTCCTCGGGCTTGATACCCTTCAGCAGGTATTCTTTAAACGGGGTATCCTCGCGGGATTTGAGGGTTTTGCTATCTGGCTTGCCACCCAGGATCGCTTTGGGCTTGGGCTTTCGTATATCAGCGATGAGGCCGCTACCTGGGTCTCGACCGCCAATGGGGGAGCCCAGCTCTGGAGCGCCACCCAGATCGCCATGCTGGTGGATTACAACCTTATTGTGGGAGGCCAATGGGTAGGGAATCTCGGACCGATCCGGGCGGGGCTCGGTCTGGGCTTCCAGATTGGAGGGCAAACCGTCACCTGCATCACCCCCCGGGGCCCCGTGGATAGCAGCGCCTACGTAGACGCTTCCCCCTCGGTGTACCTGTACCATTACGGGCCTATGCTGAAAGTGATGGTCTCGTGGTAGTACCCCCAAAACCATGGGTCTCTTCCGCTCCGATGTGATACTCCGGGATGCCCAGGAGTTCGATGGCGACCTGCTGGGTAGGAAGAAGGGCAAGTTTTTCTTCTATCGTGAGCCATTTCATAAGATCCGCAAGACGTTCTTCCAGAGGCAGGGATGGATCGGCTTCCCAGGCAATCCCTCGAACAAAATAAAAGGCCCCTTTCTCTTGCGAAAGGGGCCTGGTGTAATTGCTTAATCACTCAGCAGGCTTTAACGAAAGGTCGGTGATATAGAGCACCTTGGCGGGGTTATCGGTCCAGAACTGAATGGCGTACAACTCCCGGGTTTTCTTAAAATTCTTAGTCCACTGTTCATGGGCGCGGATGTTGTTCTTTACCGCCACCAACTTATTTTTATCTATCTTCCCCAGATAGAATGAAAGAAGCCGCCCCTTAGCATCCCCTTCATTATAGATAAGGGCACAGTTATAGTTTCCCTCTCCCCCGTAAAAACCGCCAATCTTCCAGGATAGATACACCAGGTTTTCCAGGGTGATGGGTTTTTCAAGCACATAGGCAAAGCGAACCTCCCCTTTAGAGTTAGCCGTCACCTTAAGGGCCTTTTGTCCATCGAATTCTACCACGGTGGCGGTGGCCCCTGTTAAAGGGGGTTCACTGGGGATCGATACGTCCCGATCAATAACCAGTTTAACGGGTCCCAGGGTTTCTGCGAGGCTATTACAATCATTATCGGTGGCGGGCCGTTCTTCAACAGGACCACCCCCTGCCTTTGTTCGTTCGGCTATCTTTGCCTGCGCCCATGCCAGGGTTTCGGCCCCCGTGGTTGTAGAAGCCCCCTCGGTATACACAATTCCTCGCCCATTGGTGGCCAGATATACCCGCCCATAAATTCGGGGGTCCCCGGTAATCGCCGTGTTAGCAACTCCGAACTGATGCTGATCATCGTTAATTCGAGTCCAGTTCTTTCCCTTATCGTCCGACTGGTATATTCCCCACTTTCCCTTTATTTTTCCATTAATGTACAGGGCCTGATAGGAAGCCCGGGGGGCTGCTTTACCCAGACCTACTACCGAAGCAGCTTCCACATTGGGAATTCTTTCCCAATTTTTACCTCCATCAACACTATGGAAAAGACCCAGGTTTCCTGCGGCAAACCACAGGTGTCCTTCCAGTCCAAGAACGGCAGTAAAATCCGAAGCCGACATGAGTTCTTCCCCTTTTTCGTTTTTGGGAAGTTTCCCCGCCGCATCCCGCTTTCCTGCGGCAAACACCTGGGTATTTACCACGGAAAAACTCTTTGCCCCATCAGTACTGGCATAAAAAACCCCATCATGATAGGCATAGAAACGGGCGGGATTCACCCGATCGGCTGCAACTCGGGCATTAGAAGGGACCCCCTTCGCAGGTACCCAGGTCTTTCCCCGATCGGCGGACCATGAGACTGGAACATCCTTACCACCGGGGGCCCAGAGAATCACCGATGCATCGGCGGCTACCGCCACAGACCCAGTCCAACCCGTATCGGCCCCTTCGATATAATTATGGGCCGGTTTCCAGGTTAGACCATAATCATCGCTGATCCCCATCTTTCCGTCCCCCATGCGCACCATAAACCAGGGTTTTTGCCCCGCATAATCCAGGCTGTTCACGGCGCTAATATAGGGATCCACAATCATGTTGGGGGCTTTAGCCAGGTCCCAGTGTACAAACCCTCCAATATCGCCCATGCCACTTACCAGGTGAGGCCCTTCGGGGGGACTTATCAGGTCAAGGACCGCCGTTTCTTCGATGCCCTTTGCCATGATTTCCATTTTTACCTTTTTCCCCCTGTCCCAATCGGTAAGGTTTTTACTGCCCCAGATGGTAGCCCCCGTCACATAGAGTAACTTGTTTGAGTCAAAGGGATCGATTTCGATATCGACGATCATCCAGCCGAGTTTGGGGTTTTGTTCTGGCAGGGCCTTCTCTGTACCCCAATCGATCCAGGGGCTCAGGCGGTAGTCAAGTTCATAGTAGTTTTCCCGGTTCGGGTAGTTAGTTATCCGCCAGATGGGTTTCCAGGTTTTTCCTCCATCGGTGCTCCGATACAACACTTCATCGGGCCACCACTCGTTCAAGGTAGAGGCCACCAGAACCTGGGGATTCTGCCAATCCACGGAGACGCTTCCCACACCCCGATCGTCGGTCCGGCGATTCGGATCGTGATCATGCTTGGGCAGGGATATATCGGTCCAGGTTTTAGTAGCAAAGGTGTATTTCCAGATGGCTCCCCCCTGATAACTCGAACTAAAGGGACCAAATCCGGCATTGTAGGAGATAATCAGGGCACCCTCTGGAGAATAGGTACACTTGATGGGATAGTATTTGTAGCAAGGACAATTTTCAGAAAGATGTCCGTGAGCTTCGGCCGGCTTGTAGGCCTCCGCATAGGGCTGGCCCGCAAGGGGATGCCAGCTTGCCCCTCCATCGGTGGATTCGTAAATGGTAACACCCGTATCCATAACTCCCACATAGATATGCTTTGACCCTTCGCCGGTTTTTCCTGATGCGGGGTCAAACACCACCCAGCCAATACCGTGGAAATGGCGGAATCCCCCACAGTAGGTCTCAAAGTCCTTATCATACACATTTCCTCTGCTAGGAAAGGAGGTAACCTCTTCCCAGGTGTACCCATAATCGGTGCTTCGCCATAGGCCATTACCAAAGGAGCCAAAGTACACAATTTTGTTGTTGTTTGGATCGATGGCAAGCCGTTCCCCAATGCCCCGGCCTGGCATATTGGCCCCTAGTTTAAACGGAAGGGGAACCCGCTTAAAGGTATTCCCGTAATCTTCCGAAATCAACATTTCCCCATTGGTGGGGTCCCACTCATTGGTATACATGCCTGTGGCTAAAATAAGCCGATTGGGTTCCACCGGGTCCGTGGCAAGACTGGCGATACCAAGACGCCCCCAGTCTTCCACTCCCGCAAAGTCTGTGAGGGGGATCCACTCTTCTTTTTGGGTATCCCAGCGGTAAGCTCCCCCAATATCGGTACGGGCATAGACAAGGCCCTTCTGTTTAGTGTTGTAGATAATACCGGTGACAAAACCGCCACCCACGATGGAAACATTCTTCCAGATTTTTGGGCCCGCCGCCGAACTTGATCCACCGGCGGGACTTCCACTCGAAGCGCAACCTACAAGAACCCCTATGATGCCTATACAAAGGACAGCCCTTTCTATTAGGGAAAATTTTTTTTTCATAGCAAACACCTCCTCCTTTGTGCTTCTCTGGTAAAGGTTAAGAAACGTCGAGGATTCGGGGCAGGAAGGGTTCTTTTCATCCACAAAATCTACCTCTACCTGGAAGGCAGGACATTCTTCTTCCTTCGTGCCCCGGATTACCCTGTGACCATTTATTGTAAAAAGAGAGGGAAAAAGGGGCCACCGCATTTTTTTAAGTTTTTTCCTTGAGAAATTAGGGATCCCTCCTTTCGGATTACGAACCACTTCCTGAAAACTCCTACCCCAAAGAGCACAGAAAATAGGTCTTCCCGCTTATGTTGCAACCGACGCCGAAGCTGTAGGGCCAAACCTAAACCGATGAAGGGCCAGATTCCCCCGAAATACCAGGTACAGGTCGTGGATACCTTCAATCGGTGCAATAGGGAAAGCCAGGGTAGCCCACACAAGATCAGGCCGCTGGGGGGCATCGGGGATCGCACAGATATCTGTAGTCGTCGGAAGGGGAAGGACTGCATGGGGAGGCCCTTCCAGACTATCAAGATAAAGTTCGAGAGTAGTTCCGGGCCCTGCCGCGGTAGTAACCTCAATAACGGTTTTTCCCCCCTCAAAATCTATTTCCCGGTAAAGCACCCAGGGGACCGATTCAAAACTCTTCTGAATTCCTCCGTTTTTATCGCTTTTCGCCCCCACCGAAGGCCACATCTTTTGTTCCCGGGCAGGAATTCTCCCATTCTGAGCGGTTCCCCCCTCAAAGGTGCCATAGGCTTCGCCTCCATGGAGTTTTTCCTGTCTTTTAGCCACTCCGAACACCGCCGGTACAGATTCTCCCCGTTTTTCATGAAGGTAACACCATTGATAGGCGTCGTAGTTCCAGGCTTCAATGTGGTCAGGAGAACGAGGAAGTAGGCATTCCCCTTGTATTTCAATGTCGGTGGAAAGTCGAATATCCTCGGAAGAGGCTCCAATCATAAGGGTCGCCCGGCCAGACTCCACCCAGAACCGACCCTGTCGCACATCCCAAATGGCCAGGTCTTCGGATCGCAAACGAAATTCCACCGGGCGAGCTTCGCCCACCCTAAGGTGCAGTCGTTCAAAACCCTTCAAGCTTCGCAAAGGACGGGGGGCCTTCGAACCATAAAACGCTACATAGAATTGAACTACCTCGTCGGCCGGCAGAGGACCCTCGTTTACCACGGTACAGTGAATGGATACCTCTTCGCCAGGGGCAAGACGGGGGGAAGAACAGCGAAGATCCTTATAGGTAAAGCGACTATAGGAAAGGCCATGCCCAAAGGGAAAGAGCACAGGTTGCCGAGTATACTGATAGGTAAGACCCGAACGGATAATGTCATATTCCATGATATCCGGTAGATCCTTTTCCCGTTCGTACCAGGTTAAGGGGAGCCGACCCGCGGGGCTCACCCTTCCCACGAGCACATCCACAAGGCCATTTCCCAGTTCCTGTAAGCCATGGGCAAGATACACGATAGCCGGCGCTGCCCGCTCTTCCTCATCCAGCGTAAAGGGATAACTTGCCATTAGGACCACTACCGTCCGAGGATTTGCAGCCAGCACCGCCTTAAGCAGGGCCGACTGATAGGGTGGCAATCGCAAACTGGGCCGATCGACCTCTTCTTTCCCATTGATAACTGGATTATTACCCAGACAGAGAATAACCGTTTCAGCCCCTTTTGCCGCTTCAACCGCCTTTTCAATACCATCCCGAAGAAGATGCATCATAAGTGGCGTAGGCTCGGAACAAAACCGTTCGAGGTGAAAGTTCCCTTCCTTATCGATACGAAGGGTCTTACTATTCCAGGTCCGGAGAAATACTGGGCCTTGCCGGTACAGGGTATAGTTTTTCTCGACAAACGGTGTATCGGAGATGGAACCAGCCTCCCACCCTTGAGAGGAAGGAGATTTCCTCCCTGTTCGTTCTATTTGTTCGAGCCTTCCGTGTTCCTCCACAACGAGCGTTTCAGGCTGAGAAGGGCTCCTCTTTGTGGGCTCTGTGGTACCAGTCTTTCCTCGCATCAAAGAAATATTTGTGGGGATTAAATTATAGAGGGTAGTAATAAACCAGTTTAACGTCGTGGAAGCGTTTGCTTTAAGGGAGCTAGATCCAGAGGGCCCCCTTTCATCTAAAAGGGCCTCCCCTTCCGCTGGCTGGCGTGACACATCGAAGAATTCCTTTGTTTCGAGGTAACGCTGTCGTTCAGGGTTGTAGAGGGTATTTGCTCCCCAGCCCCAATCTTCCCGAACGAACACTGCGGCAGAAAGTTCCGGCGAAACCTTTCCAAATAGGGAGGCTGAATCATCGATCCCGGCGAAAACCTGTTCAGGAAGAGAGCTTTCGGCACAAGGAGTGGCGGCCGCGGAGACACCCATTTCAAGGCCGACAGTACCGAATGCAGGACCTTCAAAGGAACTCTCCACAGGGGACTTTCCCTTACCTATCCGAAGGTTCCCATCCCCGTCTATCACCAGGGGCCGGCCATCCATGGTGGTAAAGCATACTTCATCTAAAGCCTGCTCATAGATAAAGCCCTCTTTCCCGTGCTGGCTTTCTACCAGAGAGCGAAGGGCATCCACTACCGATACCCGATAGGGAGGATTGCCACTATACCAATCACCATACACCTGATCTATGAGAGGTCCAATAAGGGCAATTTTTGCCCTTTTCCCAGATGGGATAGGAGAAACAAGATCCAGGGGCAAAAGGGGCTGCCGGGATTCCTGTAAGGGCAGAACATTTTTTAACAATACCACCGATTCCTGCACGGCCCGCCGGGCAAGGTTCCTTTTTCGAGGGCTTTCAGGGCCTTCTTCAACAGGCTGATCATAGGGACAGATACCGGGAGGATCAAAATGGCCAAACCGGAACCGGACCCGGAGGCTCGCCGCTACCGCCCGATCCAGTTCAGCTTCGCTCATCAATCCTTGTTGCAGAGCCTCCCGGGCAGCGGGAATTACCAGAGCAGGGTCATCGGTCATAGTATCCACCCCGTTTTTTAAGGCCGCTGCAATAGTGTCAGCGTGCTTTTCAAAATAATGGTGGAGGAGAACCGTACACCGCACATCGGCCCCATCGGTGACTACATGACCTTTACCTTCAAGCCCCCAGGTGTTTTTTACAAGGTCCCGCACCAGGGGATGGATCATCATGGGGATACCGTTCACCTCGTTATAGGCGGTCATGAGGGAATAGGCCCCCCCTTTAAGAAAGGCCGTCTTAAAGGCAGGAAGGTAGTATTCGTATAAATTGCGGGGATCTACCGAACAGGAACAGCTCCCCCGATTCTTTTCGTTATTGTTAGCAAAAAAATGCTTAGGCGCACAGGATACCTGAAGGTAAAAAGGATCTTCCCCCTGGGCACCCCGGATGATTTCAGCGGCCAGTTCTCCGGTTAAGTAGGGGTCTTCCCCGTAGCCCTCCTCGGTGCGCCCCCAACGGGGATGTCGTTCCATATCTATGGTGGGGAACCAGAGGGAAAGTCCTCCTTTCCCACTTTTTTTAAAGTAAGCTCGGGCTTCTTCTCCAATAACCTTTCCGATTTCTCGAAACAGCCTCCGATCCCAGCTACAGGCAAGACCAATGGTTTGAGGGAAGGTGGTGGAGACCCCTTCTCGATCTACAAAACCATGGGCCCCTTCCGCTCCGATGTGATACTCCGGGATACCCAGTCGTTCGATGGCAGCCTGCTGGGTAGGAAGAAGGGCAAGCTTTTCTTCTATCGTGAGCCGTTTCATAAGATCCGCAAGACGTTCTTCCAGCGGCAAGGTGGGATCGCGAAAAGGATAGGTTTCCATTGTCAACCTCATGATGCTGTGATACTATCGCAAGAAACGATAGGTGCGTGGGAAGCAGTATAACCGATGGGACCCTCTAAAAAAATCGCTACTATTACAGAAGAATTCCTCAATAATTTGACTATCGATAAAAAACTCCTCGTATTGTATGGATTTAGTTTTCTTCTTCCCATGTTCATTATTGTGACCATGCTTACCCTGTTTTTGTATAACAATTTTCTGGAGAAGGATCTTCAGCAAGCGGAGGGAAACGTACTACGGCTCGAAAAAAGTCTGAGCATGGCCCTCGAAAAGATCGTCGATCTTTCGGATCGATTTTACGCTAACGATCGGATTCACCAGGCAGTCCTGAGGGAATACCATTCGGTAGTCGAAGTCTTTGAAGAATACACCCAACTCTCCTTTCTGGATGATTTTTTACGGCTCCATCCCGAAGTGGCCTGTATTCGTCTTTTTGTGGAGAACCAGGCCCTCCTTAATAACTCCTACTTTATCCAAACCACCGATAGCATCCGAAATCGAGAATGGTACCGCCGAGCTACCCTCCTAAATGGCCGGATCATGTGGGGATGGGAAGAGGATGTTATTTCCCGAAACAGGTACATCTTTCTCTTTCGCCTTATCCGCAAACCCCTGACTGGCCAATGTATTGGGGTCCTTTCTATCGGGGTTTCGCCGGACTATCTCTATCGGCTGTTTGAAGCAGACTTCTTCTCTCTGTACCTTGCCATGGACAACCGGATCGTCTGGAACAAGGATAGCGCCCTGTACGGGAAAACACCCGAATGGCTCTCTAAGGATTTTTTCAGGAAAGACGAAATAGTAAGAAAACTGAAGGTGGAAATAGGCAAAACCAAGTATGCGGTTATTACGAAAACCTTTTCTCCCAAACGGGGGGCGGTAAATGATTTTCAACTCATCTATACCATTCCCATGCAGGACATTCTCCGCCCCACGGTAACGATGATTCTCTTCTCCCTCCTCATCCTCAGTGCGGGGCTCGTATTTTCCATATCCTTCATTGTGCTTTTTTCAAAATATTTCTGGCACCGTATTACCCTTATTCGGGAAGAATTGAATCGGGTGGTCCAAAAGGACTTTGCTATCCTTCCTTCAATTGGAGGGAAAGACGAACTTGCGGAAATTCACAATGACATTTTCCTTACCATTCAAAATATAAAAGAACTTATTCAGGAAGTATACGTCCGAAAGATTGAACAGGGGCAGCTCCTTTCGCAGCAACGGGAAATCCAGTTTAAGATGCTGGTAAACCAGATTAATCCCCATTTCCTGTACAACACTCTGGAAACCATCCGAATGAAAGCCCTGGCAAACCAGGACAGGGAGGTAGCCTACACGGTAAAACTTTTGGGAAAAATCCTGCGGCGCAGTCTTGACTTCTCAGAGAAACCGGTTACTCTTTTATCTGAATTGGAACTCGTCAGTTCCTACCTTGAAATCCAGCGGATCCGTTTTGGGAATAGGGTACATTACGACATCGTAACCCTCTGCGATGCCCAGCATATCCTTATCCTCCCCTTCTTACTCCAGCCAATCGTGGAAAATGCCTTCACCCATGGCTTGGAATCAAAAATCGAAGGGGGCTTCATTTACATTACCACCAGTTGCGAAAAGGGCCTGCTTACCATACAGGTCAAGGATAATGGTAAAGGGATGAGCAAGGAACGTCTTTGGGAAATCCGAGAGCAACTCCAAAAACCCAAAGAGGGCCGCTGTACTTCTATAGGTCTTTTAAACGTGCAACAGCGCATTCACCTGTATTACGGAGACGCTTATGGTATTACCATCGATTCAACAGAAGAACAGGGCACTACCGTTACGATAGTGCTTCCCCTTCCAACCAAAGAACCATAAAACATCCAGGAGAAGAAGGCTCTATGTACCACGTGCTTATCTGTGATGATGAAGAGGTGGTTCGGTCAGGATTAAAAACGATTATCGATTGGCAGGTCCTTGGATGGGAAATCTGTGGAGAAGCGGCCAACGGAATCACCGCCCTTGAACTTATTCGAACCCTTAACCCCGATCTGGTGCTCCTGGATATCAAGATGCCCGGTCTCAGTGGCATCGATATTCTCAGGGCAACCGCCTCTGATGCGAACCGGCCCCGTTTTCTTATCTTAACCGGCTATGCGGACTTCGAGTTTGCCCGGGATGCGGTTAATTTAGGGGCCGTAGGGTTCATGGTAAAACCCATAGACGAAGAAGAATTAGCAGAGCGGGTAAAGGATATCACGGTCCTTATTGCAAAAGAAAAGGAAATCTTCCAGCAACTTGCAGTGGTTACCCAACTCGCCCAAAAGGACCTGTACAGTCAGATCCTTTCGGGAAATCTTGAACCGGAACGATATGACCAATACCGCAGCGACCCTTCTTTTGATCGGGATTTCCAGGTGGCCCTTATCTCCGCAGAACTCTGTGGTTACGGAGACAGGCTCCGTTTTTTAGAAAAGACTTTGCAAGACTATTTCTCTTTTTTAAAACACGAAACCCTCGCTCAGGATAATACGGTAGTCATGATATTTCTTGATGAGCGGGAAGAGGTGATTCTCCGTTATATGGAACAGTTTCATCGACGATTGAATTACCATGAAAAACGAAAAGATTCGGGGCTCCACATCGGCGCCTTTGCCAGTCTGGGAGAGGGGCACCACGGCCTAGCAGGGCTAGAAACTTCATACAAAGAGGCAAAGGCCCTCTACAGCCGGCTTTTTTTTGAAATGGACATCCCCTGCCTTACCCTGAAAAAGGCACCACCCCTGACCGGCAACTTTAATTCCCTCGCCTTTTCAGCAAGCGAACTCCTTTCCTTTGTGGAGATTTACGACACCCCGAAGATCGATAAGTTTTTCGTTCGATTACGGGATGCCCTCTACACTTCTCTTCTCCACCAGATGGATGTAAAAAAGTTCTGTATCACCTTTCTCATGGAATTACGGAGCCTCGTATTTACCCGCCATCCAGAGAAGGAACTTTCTTTTAACCCCGCTTCCGATGTCATTAACGTGATTATTGGGAGCCGCTACCTTGACGAAGTACTCGATGCCCTGCATGCGTACGTAAATGGCCTCGCGGATATTCTGGTAAGTGAAGTTCCGGCAAACAACATCCTCAAAATTATCCAGTATGTACGCAACAACTACAATAAGGACCTCAAACTCGAAACCCTGGGTCAGATCTTTAACTGTAACAGTGCCTACCTTGGTAAGCGCTTTAAGGAACAGACCGGTGAATCCTTTAATTCCTACCTGGACCGACTCCGCATCGAGGCGGCCAAAAAACTCCTTAAGACAACGGACCTCAAGATATACCAGATTTCGGAGATGGTCGGTTACTCCAGCGTGGACTATTTCTTTACCAAGTTTCGAAAATACGAACACATGACCCCCCGCATGTATCGGGCAAAGTACTAGAATTCTCATGTTTTTGCTTAAAAATTTGGGTTTTTCCCCCTCTTCTCTTCCTCTATAATACCTTCTATATGAAGACAGCAACCTCAACAGCGCCCCGGCGGAATGCTTTCCTCCAAAAACTCTGGCACCAGCGCTTCTTACTTGCCCTGTCGGTGCCCTTTGTGATCTGGCTTATCATCTTTTGTTACATTCCCCTGGTAGGCTGGGTCATTGCATTTCAGGACTACAAACCCCACCTGGGCTTCTTTAATCAAGAGTGGGTTGGGCTAAAACATTTTGAAGCCCTTTTTAAGGCCCCCATGTTTTATCAGGCCCTGTGGAACACCCTGGGGATGAGTGTCCTGCTCCTGGTGTTTGGTTTTACCTCTTCTATCGGGTTTGCCCTTCTTCTTAACGAACTTACCAGCTTGAAATTCAAGAAATTCGTGCAGACCGTTTCCTACCTGCCCCACTTTGTTTCCTGGGTCATCGTGGCCAGCATCATCACCTCTATGCTTTCCTTAAGCGGCCCTATCAACGAATGGCTTGTGGATTGGGGGATCCTGAAAAAACCCTTTGATTTTATGGCCCAGCCGGACCTTTTCTGGTGGATCGTGGTTTTTGCGGATATGTGGAAAGAAACGGGGTGGAACGCCATCATTTATCTGGCCGCCATGAGCGCCATCGACCCCCAACTGTATGAGGCCGCCCTGGTCGACGGAGCCAACCGCCTCCAGCGAATCTGGTACATCACCCTGCCCGGCATCCGGTATACGGTTATTACCCTTCTCATCCTGAGCATCGGTAACATCATCAACATCGGGTTTGAGCGGCAGTACTTGTTGGGGAATGCCGTGGTAGCCCCAAAGGCCTTGGTACTGGATAAGTATGCCCTGGATTTTGGGATTGGCCTATTCCGTTACTCCTATGGAACGGCCATTGGAATTTTTAAATCCGGCGTAAGTATTGTGATGCTGGTTATTGCAAATCAACTGGCCCATCGCTTTGGGGAACGGAAGATTTTTTAGGGAGTAAAAGGTATCGATATGCTAGAACGACGATTAATCAGCCATCGAAGGGTATATTTCTCCCTTTTTGATGTGGTTTTGAATACCTTTATGTTTTTCGTGGTGGTTATCACCCTGTATCCCTTTCTCAATATCCTCGCAAAGTCATTGAATGATCCCATCGACACCGTAAAGGGGGGAATTACCATCTTTCCCCGGGTGTTTACCCTGGACAATTATCGAGTGCTTTTTGAAGGGGGGAGCCGCCTTCCCCGGGCCTTCCAGGTATCGGTACTCCGGACGGTTATTGGGGCCCTTCTCGGTGTGTTAAGCTGCGCCATGTTTGCCTATCCCTTAAGCCGGGATGATTTTGTCTTTAAAAAGAGTTTCTCCACCCTCCTGGTCATTACCATGTACGTAAGCGGTGGGCTCATTCCCGGCTATCTCTTAATCCGTAGTCTGGGACTTATCAACAGTTTCTGGGTGTATATCATCCCTGGTCTTATCAATGCCTTTAATGTGATTGTGATCCGCTCCTATATCGATACGATTCCGCCATCCCTGCAGGAATCGGCCCGGATCGACGGGGCCAATGATATCACCATCTTCTTTAAGATAATCCTGCCCCTGTGTACGCCGGTACTTGCAACGATTGGTCTTTTCATCGCGGTAGGGCAATGGAACAGCTGGTTCGATACGTACCTGTACGCCCGGGGAAACGAAAACCTTACCACCCTGCAGTACGAACTCATGAAAGTGTTAGACAGTGCCCAGACGTCAAGCCGGGTAGATATCTATTCCGAATCGATCAAAATGGCCCGGAAAAACCCCGAGGCCATCAAGATGGCCATCACCATGGTGGCAACCCTGCCTATCGTCATGGTGTACCCATTTCTCCAGCGCTACTTTGTAACTGGAATCACCCTGGGGGCCATTAAAGAATAACCCCCGGTGAATATATTTTTGAGTGAAAGGAGGCAACGATGAACGTGGTACGAAAAACGCTGTTCGTACTTCTTGCCACAGTGGTGGCCCTCTCTGGTTTTGCAGAGGGGCAAAAGGACCAAAAAGCCGCCACCAGCAGTAAGACGACGGCGGGGACCAAGACTCCCATTACCTTTACCTTCTTTACGGTGGATGCGACCGAGGACATGCCCTTTACGGATCCGGTGGCAAAGAAAATCACCGAGCTTACCGGCGTTACCCTGAAGGTAGACCGACCGGTGGCAGGGGACCAGCAGGCGATTCCCCTCATGATTGCCAGCGGCCAGTATCCCGACCTGATCTACGCAAAGGGAGACCTAACCCTTTTGATCGAGGCCGGTGCGGTGATCCCCCTGGACGATCTTATCGCTAAACGGGGCAAGTATATTA
>Ga0209409_1000080_pt1 | contig 99062 bp, 90 predicted proteins | sample AD_JPNMR1_MetaG_FD_184424 | JGI IMG/M metagenome (GOLD analysis project Ga0209409, IMG submission 184424) | Active sludge microbial communities of municipal wastewater-treating anaerobic digesters from Japan - AD_JPNMR1_MetaG (SPAdes) (version 2) | ecosystem: Engineered > Bioreactor > Anaerobic... | reverse complement strand
GAAGATGATTGACAGAGAAGAGAAGAAACTCAGTATAACCAAGCAAGCCGAACTGTTGAGCATAAATCGTACAAGCCTTTACTACAAGCCGGTTCCAGCAAATGATGAGGAATACCTGATTAAGAGGATCATCGATGAGATTTACACGGCTCATCCGGAGTACGGTTACCGTAGGATGACGAATATCTTGAACCGGGAATATCACATTCGCATTAATCGCAAGCGAACCCGGCGTTACATGCGGGAAATGGGGATACATGGCTTCTGTCCTGGCCCCAATCTTAGTAAGCGTCTACATGGGAAGTACTTGTATCCGTACCTGCTGAGAGGCTTGAACATTGATCATCCCAATCAGGTATGGTCCATAGACGTGACCTACTGCCGGATGAAACGTGGTTTCATGTATCTGGTAGCCATTATAGACTGGTATTCTCGTTATATTGTTGGATTTGAGCTATCAAACACGCTGGATCGGACATTTGTCATAGAGGCAATCCAAAAGGCGATAAAACGGCACGGAAAACCTGAAATTATGAATAGCGACCAAGGCTCACAGTTTACCAGTGATGATTACATCAATCTACTAAAAAACAACAATATCAAAATATCTATGGATGGCAAAGGAAGAGCATTGGATAACCAACGGATAGAGCGTTTCTTCCGATCCTACAAATGGGAAAAGCTTTATCTTGAAGATTGCGAAACAGGACATCAGCTCCGGCAGATTACAAGGGAATATGTGGAGTATTATAACAACCGGAGACCTCACCAGTCGTTGGATTACAAAACACCGGCAGAGTATTACTTCGGGGGTTGTAAGCAGCTTCCGGCAGTCGTATAAAACCTTGGGGCTCTGCCCCAAACCCCGTCCTCGCCGGAAGGCAGCCGGTCTGTCATAACAGACCGGAAAGCAAAAGGATGTATGCGCATTGGATGTCAAGGGCCAAGATGAACTCGCTTACGCTCGCCCTTGACATCCTCCAACAGAATGCATAAATGTTATAATTATACAAAAATAAAGAAAGGAGAACCTAACTTAGAAAAGCTAAAAAATTGTCTTGACAAGTGGGGGCATTATATTTTATCTTTTTATAATTTTATGTATAAATTTATACTTATACATAAAAAATATAACAGAATACTTTTCTCATGTCAACAATATGCTATGTATTCTTTAGTTTAAGAAAATATTACTAAATTATTAACAGTCATATCACTCCCAAATCACCAAATTTATATTTGTTTTATGCTAACTTTATGTCAGATTTTTAAAGTTTAATTAATTTCTTCTCATTTTCTTGAAGTTCATTTTGTACCAATTTAAATGTCTTATACCCACCACTAAGATTTTTGACATTTAAATATCCATTCTGTCTCAAGATCCGTGACGCAATATAACCGCGTTGCCCAACCTGACAATAGATGAGCACTTCTTTGTCTTTAGGTATTTCACCCATTCGGTTACGAATTTGATCAAGCGGAATATTGACTGCCCCTGCTATCTTCCCTGCTCTTAATTCTCCTGGTTCACGGACGTCAATTATCATCGTTTCGCTACTGCGAATCCGATCCATAAACTGTTCCCAATTAATAGTCGTTGTGATTTGATCCACAATGTTCGTCGCAACATATCCGGCAATATTAACCGGATCTTTTGCCGACGAAAACTGTGGCGCATATGCCAATTCCAATTCGGTTAAGTCATAGACCGTCCTCTTAAACCGAATTGCTGAAGCCAAAATATCGATCCGTTTATCAACGCCTTCTCCACCCACTACCTGCGCTCCCAACAGCAATCCGTTTTCCGGACGATACAGAAGTTTAATTGTCAACGGTTTTGCTCCCGGATAATAGGTTGCATGTGAGTTGGAATGAGTGATTGAAGTGAGGTATTCAATATTTAAGCTCCTTAATGTCTTCTCATTTAATCCTGTGGAAGCCGCATCCAAATCAAAAACCCTTACAATTGCAGTCCCTTGAACACCGCTATAACTAACTTCCCGTCCTGCTAAGATATCAGCTAAAAGCCGCCCCTGACGGTTAGCCGGCCCCGCCAGTGGTGTCCAGAACTTCTGATTCGTAATAATATTACAAACCTCAACGGCATCGCCAACCGCATAAATATGAGGATCTGAGGTTTGAAACCGATCATTAACCTTGATCGCCCCGGTAACTCCAATATCTAATCCCGCAGCAACCGCCAGATCGGTCTCCGGCTTAACACCAACCGCCATGATTACTAGATCCGTATTCAATACAGTGCCATCTTCCAAAGCTACCTCTAACCCTCGTTCCGTCTCGTTAATACCGATTACTCCATTACTAAGGATTAAATTAACTCCTCGCTCACGAATCTTACGGTGAACCGGAGCCACCATCTCATAGTCCAAATTGTTTAAAACCTGATCGGTACGTTCAATTAGCGTAGTATTGATCCCTAAATGATTACAGTTTTCCATCATCTCCAACCCAATAAAACCACCACCAACAATAACTGCTGATTGAATCTGATTCATCTCAATAAATTGTTTGATTCGATCGGTGTCCTTAATATTCCGTAATGTAAAGACTCTTGGTGAATCAATTCCCGGGATTCTCGGCATAATTGGTTTTGATCCGGTAGCCAATACTAACAGATCGTAACTTTCAAACTCTTCCTTCCCTGTTTGCAGATCCTTTAAATGTATTATCTTTTGCTCCCGATCAATTCGGGTTACTTCAGTCCGGGTTTTAACAGTAATATTAAACCGCCGCTTTAATGCTTCCGGAGATTGGACAAATAATTTTTCACGTTCCTCAATCACACCACCGATATAATAAGGTAGACCACAATTGGCATATGATATCTCTCTTCCTCTTTCAATTAGAACAATCGCCGCCTTTTCGTCCAAGCGCCTGAGTCGGGTAGCAGTACTGGCTCCTCCGGCAACACCACCAACAATCACTACTTTTCTGCCCATCAAACTCCCCCGCTTTCGAAATTCTTCTTTACTATTATATCTTAAATAAATTAATGTAACAGCTCTCAAAAAATTAACCCCATCAGCCATGACAGCCCTAATGGGGTTTTTTGTTTCCAACATTTAAAAAATCAATAATTACTCTTGGAACTCGCGACACACACACGATTCCGGCCGGAATTTTTAGCTTCATACAACGCTTCATCAGCAAGTTGCAATAATACTTCATAGGAATCAGAATCAATCGGATAACTGGCCAAACCGGCACTTAAAGTGACCGGTATCCGAACGCCATCTTCACTGATAAACTCATGTTCTTCAATCGCGCAACGAATCTTCTCCGCAATAAAATAAGCCAATTCGGGATCAACTTCCGGCAAAACCATTACAAACTCTTCACCACCATACCTGGCAAGGATCCCGTTTTGTAACATCTTCTGGACAATGGCTGCTGTCGTCTTTAAAACCATATCCCCTGCCAAATGCCCAAATTTATCATTTACCATTTTAAAGTGGTCTAAATCAAAGATAATAACCGATACCTGCTGCGGTTTTTTCTCAAAAATGTCTACCATGTAATTCATCAAATACATCCGGTTGTAAACTCCCGTTAACCCGTCATGAATCGCCATCTTCCGCATCTTATCATACAGGTAGGCATTTTCCATCGATAAACTCAGTTCTTGGGCAATCAGTCTGGCAAAATCCATCAAATCCTGATTGGTTAACCGGGCCATATCATTCTCCATTACCATAATCCCCAGACAACTGTGACGGCCATTCAACGGGACCACAATCGAACCCACTTGTTTAATCTGTTCATTAACATCTTTTTCATTATAATCCGTAAAAACCCGCCGTTCATTACATGATCTAGCATAAATATGATCCGAATTGAGCGGGATTATTGCCGGCAGCGGATTAGAAGCTATAACCCCCGAAACCTCTTTTAAAACTAAATTTTGATTTTCATCAACCATATAAATCATACATCTTCTACTGCCAAAAACACCCAGTAGAATATCCAGTGTCTTCTTTAGCAATTGATTGCTATCAAGTTCCCGACCGATTTCTTCCTGGATCAATTGCAATGTATAAGCCAGAGCATATTTCTCTTCTAAAGTCAAATTCGACAGTTGTAATTTATGATAGTTCTCCTCCAAGTCTTTCCGAGCGTTTTCCATCTTACGATGCAAATCTAAAAAAAGCGACTTAACCTCCGTCACCTCATCCATTTTTCCGTCAACTTTAATTTCAACTGATTGCCCATCAATAATCTGTTTCAAAAAACTTCTCAATTCATTGACACGGTTTAAAGACGATTGCTTTCTTATAAAAACCCACAATACAATCAGGAAAAAGATCACTAACAATAAAATAAGCTCACTGTAAGACATTGCAACCTCCATCTGGAAGCTTAAAATTTAGCATTTAACAACTATTAATAACAAACTATTATATTAACATATCCCGCAAGCAGAGATTTATCTGCAACCTGTGAAACTTTGCGCAAACCAAAAAATAAACCGGGACGGAGAGCAATCATAATCTTCCTCAAAAACACCTTGTTTTATATTATCGGTTTTTTATAGCAATTTTTTTATAGTTTAAATTCAGATTCTTATTATTAAATCACATTAAAAAAGCAGCTTATAGTCTTTTTAATTTGATAAAGAACCGATATAAGAACATTCCCGCAACAAACCCACCCACATGAGCCCACCAAGCAATATTTGCAGTCATACGAACATGTTGGGTTATCGCAGCACTGATTTGCGAAACAAACCAAAATCCGAGGTAGATTGTAGCCGGTATCGGTACAAATAACGGAATAAAAAAGACTGGTATTAACGTTATTACCTTGGACTGAGGATACATTACAAAATAAGCACCCATTACACCGGCTATTGCTCCCGAAGCACCAATTACCGCTATCGGCGAAACCGGTTCAGAAATGAGATGGGTTAATCCGGCAATTATTCCCATGCTCAAATAGAATAAAACGAACGAAATCTTACCCATCCGGTCTTCAACGTTATCACCAAATAGCCATAATGCCCAAACATTACTAATAAGATGTATCCAACCCCCGTGGAGAAAAGTATACGAAACAAACGGTAATAATAACCGCCAGTTACCTTCGAAGATATTTCCAATTACTTTAACCGGGATCAACCCATAAGTACTGATTAAAAAATTATTCAGTTCTTCTCCGATGATTTGTTGGTATATAAAGGCGCCAATATTTAAGATAATCAAAGTCCAAGTCATTAATGGTAATTTACGACTTGGAATTGTATCTTTTAGCGGAATCATAAATATGCTCCCAGTAATTCATTACGGTGATTAATCCAAAAGTTCTCATCAAGGACCGGTTTGATTAGGCGGTCCACTTCATCACGTTGATACCATTTTACTTTTTGGCATTGGAGCGGAGTTGGCGTTCCTTTGACAATTTCACATAAAAAATAAATTATAATCAAATGGATCCCGTCTTTAACCTCCGAAAAGACATCGATCAAATCTTTTACATTAACTCCAATGTCTAACTCTTCTTTTAACTCTCTGGCCAAAGAATGACGCGGCTCCTCTCCAAACTCAACCTTACCACCGGGAAATTCCCATTTTCCACCTTCGGTATCATTGTCAAATCTTTGAGCTAACATTATTCGATTATTCTGGACGATCACTCCGGCAGTCACAATCAGTTGCTTCATCTAAATCACTCTCTGTCAGTTTAGATCCTCAATAAAATTTTCAAGTTGAAAGCCAATTATTCCTGCTAGCAAACACCATTAAAATTAACCCCCTTTAAAGGGGATTAATTTAAACTAGTTTAACCATTTGATATTGTTTTTTACCCTTTTTGATTATTACCTTTCCTTCTTTAAAATCCGCTGTAATAACCTGATGATTACTGTCAGTTATTCGTTGTTCATTAAGGGTAATCCCGCCTTGAGCTACCAAACGTCGGGCTTCACTTTTGGAATCAACTAATTTTGCTGCTACAACCAGATCAATAATTGATATCCCACTGGCAACTTGTTCGTAACTCAATTCAACACTGGGAATCGAACTCTCATCGCCACCACGGTTGAATAAAGCCCGGGCTGCTTCTTGAGCGTTTTTGGCTGCCTCCTCGCCGTGGGTCAGTTTGGTTACCTCGTAAGCCAAAATTCGCTTCGCTTCATTAATCTCTTTATCCTTTAACTGTCCCAGCCGTCTAACTTCATCAAGCGGCAAGAAGGTATATAATGCTAAAAATCTTTCCACATCACGATCATCAACATTACGCCAGTATTGATAAAATTCATAGGGAGTCGTCTTCTCCGGATCAAGCCAAACTGCACCCGCTTCGGTTTTTCCCATCTTCTTACCGGCACTGGTAGTTAGCAACGGGAAGGTTATCCCAAAGGCTTCACCGCCCTCCAAACGCCGGATCAGGTCTGCTCCTGCCAGGATATTTGACCATTGATCATCGCCGCCCATCTGCAATTTACAACCATACTTGCGATATAAGACCAAAAAGTCATAGGATTGCAACAACATATAGTTAAATTCAATAAACGAAAGTCCCCGTTCCATTCGGGATTTGAAACACTCAGCCGTTAACATCCGGTTTACTGAAAATTGCGAACCGATTTCCCGTAAAAACTCAATATAATTCAAACCACGGAGCCAATCACCATTATTCACCATCAAAGCTTGATCGTTATCAAAGTTAATAAACCGCGAAAGTTGCGCTTTAAAACGTGATGCATTATAGTCAATCTGCTCCTGGGTGAGCATCTTGCGCATATCCGTTTTACCACTCGGATCACCAATCATAGCTGTTCCACCACCTAAAATGGCAATTGGCCGGTGTCCTGCACGTTGCATATGAGCCATTGCCATAACCGGTAACATATGCCCTACATGCAGACTGTCTGCGGTGGGATCAAAACCGACATAAAAAGTAACCTTCTCTTTCTCCAGCATTTCATATAAAGGTTCCTGATGCGTCGTTTGTTTAATAAAGCCACGTTCTTCTAAGACCTTTAAAACCGACATTTTATACCTCCATTAACCAAATCTAAATGATAACAAATAAAAAAACCTTCACCTGGTAAGGACGAAGGTTTCGTGGTACCACCTTACTTTATGCATTCAATCAATTGAATGCATCTTCAGTCGCGTTAACGGGCGAACCCGAATCAGCCTACTTAACACTTCAGCCCTTAGCTCCGGAGGGTAATTAACTGACCGTATCCGGCAGGTTTGCAGCATCCACCTGCTCTCTGTCTGTAAGCTTACTTGTCACTACGGAAAGTTTGGCACTCCTTCATTGCCTTTTATGTGATTATATCATGAAAAATAAAGACTCGGCAATATTATTAGCCAAAAATTGCTCAATTGGGTCCTTGGCATATTCAAGCTTAAGAATTATAATATTTTCAATAATTAATTTACCCACTGGAGTTAGTTAAATGCAAATTGAACACATTGCGATCTGGTGTAAAGATATTGAAGTTCAAAAAAACTTTTACATCAAATACTTTAACGCCACTTCAAACACTAAATATATCAACACTACCAAGAACTTTCAATCCTATTTTTTAGCATTTGATTCCGGTTGCCGGATCGAGCTGATGCAGATGCCAACAATTAAAAACTCAGCGAACCTCCCCGCCGAACAATACTTTGGATTAAACCATTTCGCTGTCAAAGTTGGTACCCAAGAAAAAGTTATCGATTTAACCGAACAACTTCGTAATGATGGGTATTCTGTCATCGGCGAACCGCGTCTTACCGGTGACGGTTACTTTGAAAGTGTTATCCTCGATCCTGAAGGCAACCGGGTAGAAATAGTCTGTTAACAGCATCAAAAAAGAATATCACTATAAAGGGCTAGCAATGAAGAAACAAACTAAAAAAAGAGCAAAAAAGAACAATAAAAAGAAACCCGATTGGATAGTAATCTTATTTATCCTATTCGTAGTTACGACCATCAGTTGCGCTTTATTCGACAATCTCTTTGATTCGCTCAATCAAAAGATCCAACAAGCGATCCCGTCTGCCAAACCAAAACCACATCGTAGCGAAACCACAACACCTGAACAACCCTCTGAAAAAGCCGGTGATTTGACGGAAGCGGACTTTACCATTGCCGGCTTATCTTTAGTAACATCTCCCGCCACAGTTTTAAACCTGTTTGGGGATCCATTGGAAGAGAAAAGGACTACAACAACCTCGTTTCATAACTCCGATTATAATCTGTACTATTACAATTGGATCTACCCGGAGCTGGAGATCGAGTTTTATAATCACGCTCCCAAAGATCAGCCGGTCCCAATAACTCCGGGAGCAATCCTTTCAATAAAATTAACCAACTCCTTCTATCAGACAAAACGGGGAATCCGGGTTGACGATCCAGTGACCAAACTTTTTGAAAAATACGGCCAAACTAAACTCGAAGATAACAGTTATATCTATCATCTTGAGTCAAAATATCTTGAATTCACCGTTAAGGATAATAAAATCAGCACAATCACAATTGGGCAATGGTTTGATTGAAACAGCTTCTAAACTACCTTTTTAATAAATTTTTTAAAACTACTTAAAGGCTAATAGCTTTTTGCTTAATATACTCACTTGTAGTTTAATAGCTCCTGGATGGAGCGTCATCGCTTCTTTTACACGGATGGAAAAACAGCGATTGACCTCGGAAGCCTGAGCCCTATTACCAGTCGAAAGGCCAGGATGAGGAAGACCATCGAAAAACCTTGGATGATTTGAAGGAGGTCCGGAACCATGCGGTTCCGGCGCCTTTTTAGTTCCTTTTTGCGCGCGCAAAAAGGAACCCGCCGGCGGAACAGTGGGCAAAAAGAAAAAGCATTCAAAAAATATTTCTCTGAACATAAAAGCATTCCACACTTTAGTTTCAAAAGAAAGCGCGGATGAGAGATCGTTTTCCATCACACAAAGAGGCGTTGCCTTCCCTTTAAAAAGTTCTGCAACGCCTCCGAATTTGACAGAATCCCCTTCTGATAACTCTTACAATCTCGCCTCTAATTTGGCGCGTTCGGCTTCGTAGCCAGGTTTGCCAAGTAATGCAAACATGTTTTTCTTATAAGCTTCAACGCCGGGTTGATCAAATGGATTGACAGCATTGACATAACCACTTACGCCGCAGGCTTTTTCAAAGAAGTAGACCATCTTTCCGAAGTAATATGGATTAACCTCCGGAATCCTGAGTACGATATTAGGAACTCCGCCATCGGTATGGGCTAAAACCGTCCCTTCAAATGCTTTTTGGTTGACAAACTCCATCGTCTGTCCGGCTAAGAAATTCAATCCGTCAATATCGTTCGGGTCATTAGGAATGGTTAACGAACGGCGTGGTTTCTCGACCCATAAAACTGTTTCAAAGATATCCCGGCGGCCTTCTTGGACGTATTGACCCATTGAGTGGAGATCCGTGGAGAAGTCACATGCTGCCGTGAAGATTCCTTTATTATTTTTACCCTCGCTTTCACCATAGAGCTGTTTCCACCATTCAGCAAAGTAGTGTAACCCAGGTTCGTAATTGACCATAATCTCCGTGGTTTTGCCTTTGCGATAGAGAATATTTCTGACTGCTGCATACTGGTTGACGATATTATCCGCAGCACCAGGATTTTTATATTCATTATAAGCTGCCGCAGCTCCATCCATCATTGCGCTGATATCAATGCCGCTTACAGCAATTGGTAATAATCCGACTGCGGTAAGGACGGAATACCGGCCACCAACATCATCAGGGATAACAAACTGCGGATATCCTTCCTGCTGCGCTAAACTCTTTAAAGCTCCTTTGGCTTTATCAGTAGTAACAAAGATTCTTTTTTTAGTCTCTGCTTCGCCAAACTTTTTCAACATTAATTCACGGATCAACCGAAATGCAATCGCCGGTTCGGTAGTGGTCCCTGACTTGGAAATCACATTAACCGCAAAATTCTTTTCGTCTAATACCTCAAGTAATTCAGCAGTATAAGTTGAACTGATTGTTTGACCCAGATAATAAATCTCCGGGAACTTGGTCTTTGCTTTGCTTAACTGATTACTGAAACTATTGTTTAATAACTCAATAGCCGCCCGGGCTCCTAAGTATGAACCACCAATTCCAATAACCACTAAAGCATCATAGTTATCAATTATTTGTTTTGCTGCTTCCTGAATTCGCTTAAACTCTTCTTTATCGTAATTAATCGGGAGATCCACCCATCCAAGAAAATCACTCCCGGCACCCTTTTTGGTATGAAGCTGTTCGTGAGCCAAGCTAATTTGTCCAAAGATCTGCTCCATCTCTATCTTATCAACAAACGGGGCTACTTTACTCAGATCGAGTCTTAATTGTTCTGACATCTTTTTTCCTCCTTAAAATCATCAACAAATAAATTCGATTTTAATTAAAATACGATTACCAATAATCCTAAATTTTTGTTATTCTTCATTTAAGAACTAACATCCTCTCGATGATCATATTTTTAATCATTTGTTAAACTCATTCAGGTAAAAAGTTTTGGGGGCAATATAAAAACAGCGATTCTCATTTTAGCGAATCACTGTTTAAACAGACGGAATTTGAATATTCATCAAATACTCTTTACTCCTTAATTATTTTTTATAATTGATTGACCAATCCTAGGGCCTGCTTGTTACCGCGCACACCAAGCGGGGACTTTTGACACTGACTTACCGTAGCTTGCCAGCTCCCAAAAGAGTACCGGGGAAATTTCTCAATCTCCCAACCAATCGCTTTCATCTCATTAATTAATCTCTCCAAATCATTGAACTCCTCAGTCTCCAAAGTTAACAGTGTTTTCTGAGCAACCATTTTCACTTTTGATAAGTCCATTGTTATCGCCCCCTTCATTCTATATTATAAATCTAACATAAACATGACATTAAATCAAGCTATTTTTTGATGTATACTAGATTTTATACCTATTATACAGGTATATATAACATATAAATGACACCAAAGGGTGTCATTTATTAGCAATCAATCTATTAAATGCTTTAGACCAGCGCAAACCGGGGAACACGATCGACGATTACTACTTCCTGCTCAGCAATCGACTGCAAAATCGCAAAAACCGTCTTAACGTCGCCCAGCTCCATCTCCGGCGTCACGGCAATTGTCTCTTTGCCTATTAAGGAATTATAAAAGTTTAACAGTTCATTATAATACCCGCGCATCGGGCGAAACTTAACCATTTCATGATGTCCATTATTATAAAAGACATTGATTATCCCGCAATTAGCATCTTCTAAATAAATCATCCCATTGGTGCAGAAAATCCGCAATCCAATCAACGGACGCTGAACCTCCTGCCCGGCAGGATAATATGAAAACTCACCAATAACTCCATTGATAAAGTTTAAATTAACAGTAATTGCAGCATACGGACTAAAATCATCCTTTTGCGGTACGCCAAAAGCATGCAAATACTTAATTCCTCCAAAAACATGCCTGAGGCCTGCCAAATTATGAATTGCCGCATCCAGGATATCGCCACCTAAGTATTGCGGGTGTTGCCGCCATTCGGTTGCCGAAAAAGTATCTTTAATCATCGAACAAGGGAAGCAGCTGGTATTATGATAGACAAAGAATATTGGATCACCAACTTTCTTTTCCCTGATCAGATCACGAATTAGGTTAAATTCTTCACTATAACGATAATTTTCGGCAATCATCATCATAATCCCATAACGCCTGGGCAACTCCATTGCCGCTCTTGCCTGTTCAAGTGTCGCTCCCATCGGTTTTTCTAAGATAATCGCCTTACGCGATCGGGCAACCACTTCCGCAACCGGATAATTTTGTGCAATCGGCACCATGATATCGATTACCTGCAAATCATTACGCTCAATCATCACCCGAAAATCGGTGAACACATCCCGCTGGAGATCGAGATTAAGTTTTTTTGCCCAATTTTCCGCTTTATCACGATCGACATCACAAACTGCCGCTATCTTGAATTTATCGGCTAACTCCTGAAAAGCAGGATAATGCAACCGTTCCCAAGCCAATCCAGCTCCGATAATCCCTACTCTAATCGGTTCCAAAACAATAACCTCCTTTCTATAAGATAAGATTCCCCGAAAGAAGGTTATTAATTAAATCCTAACAGTATTTAAAGATGTATCTCAATCTAAGTTTTACCACGGTTGTTTTAAATTGCCGTCCGTCCGCGTTCTCCGGTCCGAACCTGGATTACTTCAGCAACATCATAGATGAAGATTTTTCCGTCACCAATTTCACCGGTACGCGCGGCATCAATAATCGCCTCAACCGCATTATCCAATTCCTGCTCTTTTACCACTACTTCAAACTTAACTTTCGGCAACAGGTTTACCACATACTCCGAACCACGATAGTGTTCCACATGGCCTTTCTGATGACCACAACCTTTAACTTCACTAATGGTCATTCCTGTTATTCCGACGATGTTTAGTGCGCTTTTTACTGCGTCAAGCTTACTCGGTCTTACAATCGCTTCGATCTTTTTCATCGCAGTTGCCTCCTTTGCTTAAAGTTTAACATTTACCGGAAAGAGATCAGGATAGGCATATCCGGTATGTTCATGAATATCCAGACCTTCAACCTCTTCTTCCTCTTTAACCCGTAAACCTACGGTATACTTCAACGTCAGGAATAAAATTCCCGTAGTAACTACCGTCCACACAAAGGCAGTTAGAACTCCTAAAGCCTGCACTCCAAGCAACTTAACTCCTCCACCATAGAACAACCCGCCATCTGTAGCAAACAGCCCAACCAAAATGGTTCCCAGCGCACCACAGACTCCATGAACCGAAACTGCACCAACCGGGTCGTCGATTTTAATCAGATCAAAGAACTCAACTGCAAATATTACCACTACTCCAGCAATCGCACCGATCGCAACCGCCCCTGCCGCAGAAACCGATGCACAACCGGCAGTTACTCCAACCAAACCAGCCAAAGCGCCATTTAATGTCATCGACACATCAGGTTTACCATACTTAATCCAGCTGACAATCATCGCCAAGCAAGCCCCTGCACAGGCAGATAAGTTGGTTGTAATGGCAATCATTCCCAAATTAGGTGCAAATACCGAAAGCGTACTACCAGGGTTAAAACCAAACCACCCAAACCAGAGAATGAATACTCCTAACGCAGCAATTACCAAGTTATGACCCGGAATCGCATTTGGCTTTCCGTCTGCACGGTATTTACCAATTCTCGGCCCAACAACCGCCGCACCAACCAATGATGCCCAACCGCCAACCGAGTGAACAACTGTGGAACCGGCAAAATCTACAAATCCAAGTTTTGATAACCAGCCACCACCCCAGATCCAGTGACCAATTACGGGGTAGATTATAAATGAGATAACCGCACTATATATTAAATAACTAACAAATTTAGTACGTTCGGCCATTGCGCCCGAGACAATTGTCGCTGCAGTCGCTGCAAACACGGTTTGGAACAAGAGAAATACCGGTAACGGAATATTCAATCCCAGATGTTCAAATGAATCATTTAAAAAGAATCCGGTTTTACCAATAAAACCACCTATTCCAAACATAAAGGCAAAACCAAATGCCCAATAAATAATCGAACCAACCGCAAAGTCCATCAGGTTTTTCATAACAATATTTCCTGCATTTTTGGCCCTCGTAAAACCAGACTCAACCATTGCAAATCCCGCTTGCATCAAGAACACAAACGACGCCGCCACCACTACCCAGAGCGAGTCGATTGCCTGCGAAGCCGAAAGCTCATCCGCCGCCAATGCCGGCAACGCAAACAAAGCCAACATCAAGAGAGAGATAAATGTCATTTTTAATCCTTTACTTATCATTTCAACCACCTCTAATGTAATATTTATGTTATAAATATTACCACGGTGTTTATTTGATGTCAATTATTTATACTGTATATATATTCAATTTACATATATATAACATACGAGGTGTTGATCAGCCGACCTCAATTTATTCCTACTTTCTTTGAATTTACGGGGATTGAGGCAAACTTATAAAAATCCACTGCAAGTGACACATCTATGTTAGCTTTCAAAATTTAAAGAGAAATACTTTCTGGTTAACCGGATCGGATTTGAAAATTCTTTCTGCAAATAGTTCAATACCATAAAAAAAGACTGTCAGCAAAACCCGTTTCGCCAACAGTCTTAATATTACTGTTAATTCGAGCAGTTATTATTCAATTTCATCATTTTCAGATTGCTTTGACTCATTATTTTCATCTAAAAAGATCTCTTCAACCTCTGACAATAGCACTTCCTGACGGCTTCCATTGCTAAATTCAACAATCAAAGATTCCTTCAATAAATTGGTGTCAACAATCTTGCCTTCACGATTATTAACCAATACCCTGCCTCCAATCAACGGCAAGTCAGCCTTAGCATCGCGATAGCTCGAAGATTCATACTTAAGACAACACATTAACCTGGAACAAATTCCCGAAATTTTGGCGGGATTAAGCGATAGATTTTGTTCTTTCGCCATTTTGATTGAAACCGGTTCGAAATCCCCTAAAAATGTCGCGCAGCACAGTGGTCGTCCACACGGTCCCAATCCACCCATCATCTTCGCTTCGTCTCTAACCCCTATTTGACGCAACTCTATTCTGGTCCTGAAGATCGCTGCCAAATCTTTAACTAACTCCCGAAAGTCGACCCGTCCGTCAGCGGTGAAATAAAATAATATCTTACTCCGGTCAAAAGTATATTCAACATCGATCAATTTCATATCCAACTTATGATCATTAATCTTCTCCTGACAGATCCCAAACGCTTTCTTCTCTTTCTCCTTATTCTCTTCCAACTGTATATGGTCTTCAGGAGTAGCGACCCGGATAACATTCTTAAGCGGTAAGGTTACTTTATCTTCGGTAACCTCTTTGTTCCCAACCATTACTTGACCAAACTCAATCCCCCGGGCGGTTTCAACAATAACGTTATCACCAACTTTAACCTCGTTACCGGCAGGATCGAAATAATAAATTTTACCTGCTTGTTTAAATCGAACTCCAACAACATTAAATGCCATGTGATTATCCATTCCCTTTCAACAAATAAACTATGATTTTTTACTGTTCTTAATCTGATTAATCAATTACCATCCGCTTTAACTCCCAATCTGTCTTCAAACAAGTTCGCTAACATTCAATTAATTTGATTGAGATTAACAGTTCATCCAGCAAAAGACGGATATTAACATTATACTCACACATCTTGATTGCTTGGCTCATTTTATCAATTATCTTTAAATTTCTCAAGCGAATATTCCGATCTGCAGCTTCGGTAATACTACTTCGAAGTTGAATCTCCCATTCCCGTAATTGCCGCAATACATCCTCACGGTCCCATTTTTCCATTGTATCAATCAATTTAAAAATTTGAATTAAGTCTAATTGAAGTAATTCTTCAAGGATTACCGGCTCTCTCTTAGTTTCAACACGATCATCGTCTGTTTGTAAAGCCAGTCCGGGTAAACCTTGGGATAAATGAACACGTCTTGATGCCTCTTCAACAGTAAAACCTCGTTTGATTAACCCCTGTTCAATTTCTGCAAGAGGCACTTTAAACAAATTATAGATCTGACAGCGGGAACGAATCGTCCCGAGCAGATTATCCAATCGTACTGCTGTAAATAAAAAAACTACTCCGGATGGTGATTCCTCCAATATTTTCAAGAAACTATTCGCCGCCGCATCAGTCAATCGTTCCGCCTCGGGAAAATAAAAAACTTTTTTACCTCCCAACACCGAACTCAAATAAGCTTTTTGTTGCAACTCCCTTAGCTGCTCAATCTTGATCGAACTTCCTGCCGGAGTAATAACATGAAAATCAGGATGAACATCCATCTTCAATTTTTGACAGGATTCGCAATTACATTCATCCTTATTTTCTTTACATAACAAACGCATGGCAAACAGCCTGGCAATAGTATCCTTTCCGGCACCAGAAGGACCTGCAAACAAATAAGCGTGTCCTATTTTACCAGAATTCAAAACGGATTCCAGCGCAGTAATGATATTTTGATGCCCAATAATCCCATTAAAACCCAATTTCCACTCCTACAACTTAAAAATATAAATCTAACAATAATCCACGGATTTCATCAATTTTTGCTAAGATTGCAAGCTGATTTTTTTCTTTGTTTAGGACTAATTCCATCATCTCTTCTAAAGATTGGTTAATCTTTCTGACAATCACAAAACTTGACCGGTTACCGGAACGGTTCCAGCATGACTCCTCACCCAATTCGTAAGATTGCCGAATGGCTTCCTTCATAAAAGCAGTTACCGCTCTGGTATAACGCCTTACTCCTTCCGGCGTCAGGCTCTTTTTCAGTTCCTGGCTCAACTGCTCAATCTGATCAAACAGGTTCTCACAGATTAAGCGCTGCTGTTCCGAAACCGTCTCTTTGAGCACTTTATTAAAAATACCTGCATTATTCTCACTAATCCGGTTCGGATTCGGAACATGATTGGGATGAATTGCCTCCGACAGTTTAACTTTCACTTCTGTTCCTCCCTGAAAGAAGTCTGTTAAACTTAAAATCGGCATTCTCAATCATTATTATTAGTCAAATATTGATCCTAAATTTTCAAAAAGTCAGTGACCTCCACCACAAACACTGTAGCTCCACCTACCGATACTTCGATCGGAGCAGGCATATAACTGTTACCAACGGTTGACATCGGTGAAACTAACTGCTTTCTGGTCTGACAAGTTTCTTTAATTAACTCCTTCACTTCGGACACCTTCTCATCAGTAACGCCAATCAGTAGCGTCGTATTGCCCTGACGTAAAAAACCGCCTGTACTAGCTAATTTGGTAGCCGAATAGTTATTATCAGTAAGTACTTTAAGTAGTTTATTCACATCCTGATCCTGAACCATTGCAATTACCATCTTCATAGCGGGCATCTCCTCTCCAAAGTCTGGCTACTACAGTTAAAAATTAGCTTTATTAGAAGATATGACTGGTTGAACTTGATTTATTACTTCACTATGAATTTGCTCAATCGATTTTCCGGAAGCCTCCAGTACTTTCATCCGCGGGTTATCTTTAGCTAACTCCAAAAATCCCTGACGGACCCGCTGGTGAAATTGTAGGTCCCGTGATTCAATCCGGTCCTGAATCTGCCCCGAACGGGAAATTACTCTTTCCAAAGCTTCTTCAACCGTGATATCAATCACTATAGTCAGATCCGGAAGTACAGCTCCAACGGCCGCTAGATTAATTTCACTTACCATTTGGAGATCTCTTCCCAATCCGTAGCCTTGATAAGCTAAACTTGAATCAATAAAGCGATCACAGATCACAACCTTACCGGCAGCTAACGCCGGTTTAATCAACTCTTCAACATGTTGAGCGCGTGATGCCGCATAAAGTAGAATCTCAGTCATTGGATGGAGCGTCTCAGCTGTTGGAGTAAGAATAACCTGCCTGATATTCTCGGCCAGCGGTGTTCCTCCCGGCTCCCTGGTCAAAACCACTTCATAATCCATTGAAGTTAAATATTCGGCTAACAACTTTGCTTGAGTCGACTTCCCACATCCATCGGAACCTTCAAAAGTAATAAAACATCCATTTCGCATCGCTAATCCTCTATTCACATGATACCATGATCTCATTCTTACCTGTCAGACCAATAATTTTGGCACCGGTTACTATCAATTTGTCAATTAAAGCGACCTCTTCGGCACTGATTGACTCTCCCGGACTTAGTAACGGAATACCCGGGGGATAAGGTGCGACCATTGTTGCCGCTATTCTTCCGACAGCCCCGTCTAATTTAACCGGTTGCACTTTACCTAGCGCAGCTGTTCTTGGACTCCTCACCAACTGGGGCAGCTTGGGCTGAATGATTATTGGTTGAATCGCTTCCCGTTGATACCTGGCTACCAAACTTGAAAAAGCATCAATCAATCTGTAATAATCAGCTTTATCCTGCCAAGGACTGACTAAAAAAGTCACTTGATTAAAATCAGCATATTCCGGTTGAATCTGATATTCGTCCACCAGAATATTCTCTGCCAAAAAGCCGTTCAAGCCACTATCAAGAAATGATACTACAAGCCGCCAGGGGTCGATTGCCAGATGTCGATCCGGTATCGAATCCGCTAAAACTCTGACCCCGCTTAACTTGGCAATCGCACGCATCACTTCAGTTACCAAAGGTAATTTTTCCAAAAACAAGCGGTGCCCTTCCTGCTCCAGATACTCCCGGTTACAATCAAGCGAACTCATTAATATAAATGAAGGACTGGTGGTGGTTATTAATGCTAACGCCCACCTGATCCGTTCAACATCCACTCTTTGGGTCTTAAGATGAAGTATTCCGGTTTGGGTTAGACTGCCTAAAAACTTATGAGTACCATGGACCCAAAGATCCGCATACCGGTAGGCATTAAAACCCGAAAAACCGCACCATTCGAAGTGCCCGCCGTGCGCTTCATCAACGATTAAAATCCGCTCGCCAATCAACTCCCGGTATTTTGCCAGATTAGTGGCAACCCCCTGATAAGTTGGATTGGTGACAATTAAACCTTTACTGTCAGGATGTTTCAATAACTGTCCCTGCAAATGATCCGGATTGATCTCCAGTGGCAAGCCCCAGTCCGACAGTAAGTTTACTTCCAGATAAACTGGTACCAAATCAGCAACGATCAATGCAGTAAAGACCGAAATATGACAGTTACGGGCGACTAATACTTTATCTCCCGGACGAAAACAACCTAAAAGCGCTGCTAAAATCCCCTGAGAAGCCCCTTGTACCAGAAAAAAACTCCGGTCGGCCTTATAAAATTCAGCTGCTAACCTTTCAGCCGCTTCCCTGGCTTGCTCCCAAGCCAATCCCGAGATTTCGGTCAGATCCAGGTCGGTAATGACCGGTGATTGCCATAACTCCCCCAAACTACGCCCGGCGCGGTGTCCGGGAGTATGAAATTGAAGTTTTTGTTGCTTAGAATAGTTTAGTAATTGATCGTATAAAGGTGTCATCGGCAAATCCGCTAATTTGATATCCCCATTGTTATTCGACAGTCTTCCATGCTTTCCTCTTTTAACCCAATTTAAACCAATGTAAAAAAAATAGGCTTCCTTTTGCCTATTGTCTCATTCCTCTTTAAGAGTGTTAATCAATTGTTCATCCCATAATTCACGACATATTCGAATCCACTTTTGATAATCGTCTTCTTCGACACCAGTTTTAACTATCGCCGCTTCGCATTCACCACACAAAAAATTATCAAGAATCTTAACACCAACATCTGAAGGACTACCGCACGAGAAACAGATGTTATTACTCATCCAACCAACCTCCGCGCTTTGGGTTATGGTACAATACCATTTATGCTTGCTAAATATTATTCTAAATTATTCAGGGTCGCGCGGATTCGTGTCTGTCCGTCAAATTTTGATCAAATAACGCGCAGCTAACAGCATTAACAGTCCTGGAAACCCTAACAGCCCAACTATCAAAGCATTAAAAGGATTAAGCGGAATCTCCACCGTCATAAACTGTCCCAGCAGATTAAAGAGATAGATCCCAAAAGCGCCTAAACTGCCTTGATAGAAGATTGAAAACAATGAAACCATTGGTCTTCCCAGGCTCCGGCTTACTATATAAATTAATCCCAGAATAATTAAGATCAAGATTAAATAATTAGTCATTAAAAACTCCCTCCTTAATTTAAAAATTTATTGGAGGAAGTCCATTTTTAGAATCACAAATTTAATACTCCTGTAAATGATAATGTTCGGCACTTAATCCAATCATCCGGGCGCGTTTTAATAAATAGGCATACTTTTTTTCGGTTGCGCCCAAATAATAAATCGCATGATCAATCAGATCCGGCTCAATTACACTGTTAAAATACAATTTGGCATAATTCCATTCACTTTTGGCCTGTTCTAAATTTTTCAGCAATAAATCATCTTGGGTCGTCATCCTGATAAATCCGAAACGATTTAATAACTGTTTGGTTTTGGCAACCCAATTTTTAAGTACCGCTTGCATTTAAAAACCCCCATTAATTCAAGATTCAGTTAGAATGATGATTTAATCTAACTGAGGACAGTATGAACCAACAGAGGAAATTTTATACATTAAAATTCTACTCTTCCTTCGAGAGCCTTGCTAAGGGTTATTTCATCAGCATACTCCAAATCACCGCCCACAGGAAGCCCTCTTGCTAAGCGAGTTACCTTTAACCCAAACGGTTTTAAAAGTTTTGCCAAATATAAAGCAGTCGCTTCACCTTCAACATTGGGATCCGTAGCAATAATCACCTCATCAAATTGGCCCTCTTCAATCCGGTGCAATAATTCCTTAATTTTCAGATCATCAGGCCCAATTCCTTCTAAAGGTGAGATTGCTCCTCCCAAAACATGATACAAGCCTTTGAAAACCCGCGTTTTTTCCATCGCAATCACATCTTTAGGTTCTTCCACCACACAAAGAAGCTTTTGGTTCCGTAAGCGGTCGTCACAGATAGTGCAGGGCGATTTCTCGGCCAACTGGCCACAGACAGAGCAAAAACCCATCTTCTGCTTAGCATCAACCATCGCCTCAACCAATCGTTTCACTTCGGTTTCATTCAGTTCTAAAATATGAAATGCTAATCTTTGGGCGGTTTTCGGACCAACACCAGGCAATTTAGCCAATTCGTGAATCAGACGTCCCATCGGAGCTGGATAAAGCATGCGCAAACCTCGTTTGTCTCTGGATTAATCAAAACAATCCCGGCATTCCTGGAATCTTAAGATTGCCGGTTACTTTAGCCATCTCATCAGCAGCCATCTCTTGCGCTTTTTTGATTCCTTCATTAACAGCGGCTACAATCAGATCTTGTAACATTTCCACTTCATCATTGTTGACAACTTCCTTGTCAATCTCAATCTGTTTGATCTCTAATTTCCCGGTGATTTCTACTTTAACAACACCACCGCCTGCGGTTGCCGAGACAGTCTTATTCCCTAACTCTTCCTGCACACGGGCCATTTCGGCTTGCATCTTTTGAAATTGTTTCATTGCTTGTTGCATATTTGGAATCATCTTATTTATCCTCCTTAGGTATTATTTCTACTTTACCACCAAAGATTGATACAGCCTGTTTTACGATCTCCGGGGTCGGATCCTCATCCTGCTTAACTACAGTCTGGTCCTCTTGAAAAGGTACACATTTCAGCTTAACTTGACTGCCAACCATCTCATAAATAATCGTTTCCAATAATTCAACATTATGCGGTAATGCCAAACTCTCCAAATGAAACTTGAGATGTGGCGGAAATCCGACAATTAATTGTCCGTCTGCAAAACTGATCAATTTACCTTCTTGAATTAATGCCGCTACAGTCCGTTTGCGGTTCTTTACCATCTCTAAGAAAGCTTCCCAGTTAAAGTCTCCTGTTGAATTTGACGGTTTAACTTGAACTTCCGCGGTCGTTGCTTCCGGTTTAACATTGGTGCTGGCAGTCGTCCTCTTCGGAGCTGCTTCTTTAGGGTTAGCAACTGTAACTGCAGCCGGTGGTCGGACAACAGCAGCCCCTTTGAGCAGCTGGACCTCTTGCTCCAATTTATCTAAACGAGCACTCACATTATCAATAATAATGTCAATATCTGATGTAAGTTTGATCAATGCCAGTTCTAAAGGCAGTGAGCTTTGAAAACTTTTTTTAACTTCATTGGTAGCATTCGCAATCGTCTCAATGATCCGAATCAACTCTTGCGGCGAGAAGCCCGCTTCACTGTTCTCCTGTGATAATGATTTTAATAAACGGTCGCGAAAGTAATCTACTAAACTATGCCCAAACTGAAACAGATCTTTTCCGTCCAGACTAACCTCTTCAAGCAGCTCCAATGCTAACTTGGTATCATGTTCTTTGAGGGCAACCGCCAACTTTTCAATCTCTTCTTCACTGATTAAACCAAGGATCGCCCGGACATCATCCTCTTTCAGAAGTCCACCTTTACTATGAGCAATACACTGCTCCAATAAGCTTAAGGCATCGCGCATTCCGCCTTCGGCATACTTAGCAATCAGCTCCAAGGCAGTATCTTCAAACTGAATCCCTTCAGCCGTTAAAATTGTTGCTAACCGGCCTTTAATCTCGGCAATTGTAAATCTTTTAAAATCAAATCGCTGACACCGTGATAAAATAGTCAGGGGTAATTTATGGACTTCAGTAGTCGCTAAGATAAAGACCACAAAATTCGGCGGTTCTTCAAGTGTTTTCAGTAAAGCATTAAACGCTTCTGTGGTCAACATGTGGATCTCGTCTATAATGTATATTTTATAGCGACCTTCGGCAGGTGTAAACTTAATTTTTTCCCGTAAATCACGAATTTCATCGATGCCACGGTTGGATGCGCCGTCAATCTCCAAAACATCAAGAAATGTACCCTCATTGATCCGCTGACAACTCGAACATTGATCACAAGGTTCCACTCCCTGAGGAGATTCACAATTAAGCGCTTTGGCGAAGATCTTGGCGGTTGAGGTTTTTCCGGTCCCTCTAGGACCGGTAAACAGGTACGCATGGGCAATCTTTTTATTTCTAATGGCATTAGAGAGGGTTGTTACAATATGTTGCTGTCCCACAAAGTCATTAAACCCCCGGGGCCTCCAACGCCGGTATAAAGCTTGGTATTCCATCAAATCCTCCCAAAAGCAATTCTATTTGTTTTATTCGCTTTTTCTAATCAAACTCCTTTAGCTGATTAGGGAGGTTTCTGAAATACTTTGAGACAGCCAGTCTTCAATTGACCGGTTCGAGGTTTCAGCATGAGCCGCAAAACAGTCTTTATAGAGTTGTGCCGTCTTCTTTAAGCATTTATTTCTAATCTCCAAACAACGGGCAATAATATCGGTTTTTTCCAATAACTCCGTAATCTCCGCGAGCGTATAATTCTTCTCTGCAATTGGATACCTTTGATTTAGAAAAATTAGAGGTAATGTATATAGCCCCTTCGTAAAATCCTCGCTCGTATTTAAACCATTACCACCATTAATCAAATCTTTAATATCATCGGTTAATTGATAAGCGATACCCCACCAAAATCCGATCCGGCCTGCTTGCACCGCCAATAAACGGTTATTACCGGCCGAATTGATTCCCAAAATACAACAGGTCTTAAAAAAGACTGCTGTCTTTTTATAAATATAACGAAAGTATTCAAGATATGTCGAAACATGATTATCAGCAAGTTTTAATTCCTGATCCAACTCACTTAAAGCCATCACTTTAATTGTCTGATTGATTAATTTGACAGCGTCGCCATCACATTGCAGCAAACGGTTATAAGTTTCGCTAAACATCCAATCGGAGATCAAAAAGGAGATTCCTGCGCCATGTTGATAATTGATACTCGGCTTATTACGACGCCATTTCGCCCCGTCAATCACATCGTCCTGGATTAATGATGCCCAGTGGAGTAATTCAACGGCAACAGCTAATTTAATGGACCTCGGGTTGATCCCGCCTCCTAAAGCTGCAAAAGTTAATAATAATCGAGCCCGATTCAATTTCCCGGCAATCGGGAGTAAGCTCGATTGGATTACCGGAGGCAGATCCCGCCTGATAATCCGCTCCAATTCTACTTTAACTTTATTAATTGCCTCTTCAATAATAACGTTTGTTCTTTTCATCCCAGCAAACCAATGCATATTAAAATACCGGTCGCAAAATGAAGTCCAATGTTTCCGGCCATTGCCGGAATAAAGGTATTCACTTGCTCCTTGTAGTTCCATACTTTAAGACTGATCCGTACTGCTACGGGTAATGTAAAATAGGAGTAGAGGATCTTCATTGGAAAGATCTCCATAATTACCCCGATAAATAAAGTTATATATGCTAACGATACCACACTTAAATAGATCCACACCCCTTTTTTGAGCCCCCAGTTCACTACCCAGTTTCGTTTTCCAGCAGCCTGATCCGCAGCAACATCAGGAAATTCATTTAAGATTAATACGCCCATAATTAACAAGCCAACCGGTATCCCTGCTAATATTGCTTCTTTGGCAATATAGTTGGCCTGCATCAAAAAACTACCCATCACTGCCAGCGGACCAAATGCCACTCCGAGCATCAATTCTCCGCAACCTCGACTCATACCGTTGATCGTCTTATTACTATAAGCAATTCCTAAAAACGCCCCGATTACCGGCAGTAGAACCACTTGCCAATTGTGATAGACCAATACTGCAAACAACAAGGCGGTACCCAGGCTGATTCCGTAGGCAACATAAGTGCCGACCAGAAAATTACGGCGTTCAAGTAATTTATTCTGAATCAAACGACTACCACCGCTGAATGGCGTAGGGTTTTGATTAATCAAATCGCTTCCTTCAGCATCATAGTAATCGTTAATTAAATTGGCGCCGGCCTGACTACTCATCACAATTAGCAATGAAAAAATTAAGGCTGTCATACTAAAAAAACCATAGCGGTGAGCCACTGCCGCACCAACCAATACCGGGATTAACGACGCCGAAAAAAACGGGGCGCGAACTGCTTTTAGCCATAAAATGATTCTATCCAAATTTTGTTACCTCATCAAAATAGTTTCTATTAGTATTCTAAAAAAACCGCAAAGTTATACCCTCCCAAACTTTATCTGCTAAATAAAAAACAACTCCTCCAGGCAGAAGAGCTGTTACTGATTCAAAATCATTCATATTAATTCGGAAAATTAATCATTTGAACATTGGTTCCCGGGATCTCTTCAAGCTGTCTTCGAAATTTAACAGCTTCGTCGGATTTACCTTCATAGATTAAAGTTATTAATCCTTGTTCCTTTGATGCGCTGGGTACTCCCAATCTGCCAATAATATCCCGGCCATGTCTGGTTATGATCTCTTGAACCTCCGGAGCCATCTCATCACGGTTATCGACCATGATTGCAATCACTGAAAGTTGATCTTTCACAATATCACCTCACCGTTATTATGACTCCTGGTTTGGTGATATATTCATTGTAATCAGGCCAAATTTAGAGACTAATCTTGTCAACACCAAGATAAGGCCGTAAAGCTTCCGGGATGATCACACTGCCGTCAGGTTGCTGATAATTCTCCAAAATTGCAGCTACCGTACGTCCAACCGCAACTCCCGAACCATTAAGCGTATGGACGAACTCCGGTTTCGCCCCAGGCGCTGGACGGTATTTGATGTTGGCGCGTCGGGCCTGGAAATCCTCAAAATTACTACAACTGGAAATCTCGCGATAGGTATTAAAACTCGGCAACCATACTTCCAAATCATAACATTTTGCTGCTGCAAAACCTTGATCGCCGCTACACAGTAAGACTACCCGATAAGGTAACCCTAAGCGTTGCAGTACCGCTTCGGCATTGTTGACCAATTTTTCATGTTCGCTATAGGATTCTTCCGGTTTGGCAAACTTAACTAACTCCACTTTATTAAACTGATGTTGCCTGATAATCCCGCGGGTATCACGACCGGCTGAACCTGCTTCTGCTCGGAAACAAGCTGTATAGGCAGCATAATAAATCGGTAACTGTTCCGCACTCAAAATCTCATCCCGTAATAGATTGGTGACTGGAACTTCAGCGGTGGGAATCAGGAAGAAATCTCCGGGACTACTCTTGAATGCATCCTCTTCAAATTTAGGAAGTTGTCCGGTGCCGGTCATCGCGGCGCGATTCACCAAAAACGGTGGAAAAATCTCTTCGTAACCATGCTCTTTGATATGTAAATCAAGCATAAAGTTGATTAAAGCCCGTTCCAAACGCGCGCCCCAATTTTTCATCACCACAAAGCGGGCCCCGCTAATCTTGGCTGCCCTCTCAAAATCCATAATCCCAAGTTGGGTACCGATTTCATCATGTGATTTGGGTTCAAAGTCAAATTGACGCGGTTCACCCCACTTACGGATCTCTTTATTCTCAGTCTCATCTTTCCCTACCGGTACGGATTCGTGAGGAATATTCGGTAATAACAATAAGAATTGGTTTAATTTCTCTTCAATCGTCCGGATCTCTTCATCAAGTTGCTGAATCTTATCTCCGACCTGTTGCATCTCTGCGATCAGTTCGGCAGCATCCTGCTTCTGTGCTTTCAGACGCCCTACCTCTTTGGAAACTGTATTCCGCTTATTTTTTAGTTGTTCCACTTCTACCAAAATTGCCCGCCGTTTTTCATCCAGCTGTAAAAAATCATCTAACGATACGGTAATTCCGCGTTTGGCAAGCCCATTTATTATTTTTTCCGGTTCATTCCTTACCAGCTTAATATCAAGCATCGATTACGCTCTCCTTTGACCAGATTCAAAGTTAACATACCATAATATTATGCCTATCATTATAACTCAACCATTTTTAAAAGGCAATTGCTTGTAATTGAACTTACCTTTAAAATTTAAATTGATCAGAAATTGAAAAATGATCTAAATAATGTTATTTAGATCATTTTTATGACATTTTATACTTAATTTTAACGGCTACGCTGCACTTCTTCCTCAATCTGCGCCGCCCGTTCGGGACATTCTACGCAATCACCGCGTTTAGTATACATTTTATTGTAGTATTCATCCAGCATCCGTTTGACTGCAAATGTATCTTTGGTACTTAAAATACTGGCCTGCATCATCTTGACCCATTTTTCCTGATCCCGATAATATGTAGGCATAACTTCATTGAGCAATACTTTAATCAACGCTTTGAGGTCATGTTCATCCTGAGTCCATTCATTAGGGCTTTCAAATCCATCGCCAAACTGCCAGCCATTAATGCCGTGCTGACAGGCTTCAGGCCACCAGCCATCTAAAATACTGCAATTTAAAACCCCATTCATTGCCGCTTTCATTCCGGAAGTACCACTGGCTTCCAATGGCCGGCGCGGGTTATTGAGCCAGATATCAACGCCGCGCGTCATCATCTCCGCAATTTTCATGTCATAATTCTCTAAAAAGACAACCGCATTCGGATATTGACGGCTGATCTTAACCAGCCGGGCGACAATTCCCTTGCCAACATCGTCCAACGGATGGGCTTTTCCTGCAAAGATAAATTGAATTTTGCCATTTTCCAATAGCGGCTTGATTGTTGACTCATCTCTGAAGATTAAATCACTGCGTTTATAGGGCGCTGCCCGGCGGGCAAATCCGACCAGCAGAACATTCGGATCCAATTCAACACCATTGCGTTCTTTGACAAATTCAATCAGATTGCGTTTATTATGCTGATGTTGCTCCCACAAGCGTTGTAAGTCGTTTGCCTGAGCTGCCTCGATCATATTCGGGTCAACCCAAGTTGGCAAATGAATTGCATTAGTAATACCAATTATTTCTGCCCGGCGGTCAATATGGGCCCACATCTTATTGGCGGTAACCCGGTGTAGGTCGGCCACAGCATTCGCAATCCGTGATAATCTTAATGCTGCTACAGTCATATTAAATGGAGCGCCACCGATGCTAACCATCTGTTCATGTGACAATCCGTTATTGGCTCCCATATAAAAGAGCGGTTCCAGACAATGCTCTTCGTTGCCCTGTAATATCGGAGTATGGGTTGTAAATACCACTCTTTCACAACAATGCTCTAAAGCCTTTTGAAATGAAACCCCTTGCTCCATCTGTTCCCGGATCAACTCCAGTCCGGCAAAGACCGCATGACCCTCATTGAAATGATACACATCGACATCAATTCCTAATTGCCGTAACGCTCTCACGCCACCAATTCCCAGAACCATCTCTTGTGCGATCCGTTCTTCTTCAAATCCACCATATAACTGGCCGCTGATCCAGGTATCTTCATTCTCCGGTAAATCAGTGTCAAGCAGGTATAATGGCGCATTTTTAAAGTGGTCGGTCAGCCAAACTTTACACCAGACGTCCCGGCTACGGATTCGGACTTTTACTTTAACCCCGGTATCCTTAAGAAATTTATATTCGTAATTATGATAGGCATCATAAGGGTAATTATCTTTACCAATAATTTGGTCGCCATAACCTTGTTTCCATTTGATTCCAATGCCAATTATCGGATAATTATGATCATATGCACCTTTAAGATAATCACCTGCTAAAATCCCCAGACCGCCTGCATACATTTTGAATGAGGATTCCATTCCGTACTCCATACAAAAATAAGCTACCTTCGGTAAATTTCCATTGATCATTGCTTGACCCCCGATTTATTCCTTTATTTTAGTTTAGAAAAAGTCGACTCATTGTGTGACTCAATTTTTTCTCATTTTGAAATCACCTATATTATCTTCCGGAAACAGCTTCTCTAAACCAATTATATAAATCTTTTCGGTAAATATGGGGAAATACTTTATATAAATTTTTACCAATAAATAAAAAAAGAGCCGATTACTAACCGACTCTCCTGTGATAAATCCAAAGTTATTATTGTGCCAAACGTTTGTACATCTCGTAACGTGCTTTGGCTTCTTTTTCAGCTCTTTCATAAAGCTCATCAGCTTGTTCCGGGAATTGTTTCTTCAATGATGAATAACGGACTTCACCCAGTAAGAAGTCACGGAAGCTTAAGGTTGGTTCTTTGGAATCCAAGCTGAATGGATTTTTACCTTCCAATGCTAAATCCGGGTTGTAGCGATATAATGGCCAGTAACCGGATTCAACAGCAATTCGGCCTTCTTCCTGGCTCTTGCCCATATTAATACCATGGTTGATACATGGCGCATAGGCAATAATCAATGAAGGTCCTTTATAACGTTCGGCTTCGAGGACGGCTTTCAATAACTGGTTCTTATTGGCGCCCATTGAAACAGAAGCTACATAAACATAACCATAAGCCATTGCCATTAAGCCAAGGTCTTTCTTCTTCACATTCTTACCAGCGGCAGCAAATTTAGCGATTGCACCGGTAGGTGTTGATTTTGAAGATTGACCACCGGTATTGGAGTAAACTTCAGTGTCTAAAACTAAGACATTGACATCCTCTCCGGAAGCTAATACATGGTCAAGTCCGCCATAACCAATATCATATGCCCATCCGTCACCACCGAAGATCCAGATCGATTTCTTGGTGTAGATATCTTTCATACCGGCAATGTCGCTTAAGATCTCTTTTAATTGACCGCTTGCCTTATTAGCTTCAGCATCAATCAATTCTTTGATCTTATCGCCGGCTTTTCGGGAAGCTACAGCGTCGTCCTTACCATCAAGCCATTCGGTGAATGCTTGTTTGAGTTCAGCTGACAATTCTGCATTTAAAGCTTCGTTAATTAAACCAGCTAAACGGTTGCGACGTTGGGTAAATGCTAAATTCATACCATAACCAAACTCGGCATTATCTTCAAACAAGGAGTTCGCCCAAGCCGGTCCATGGCCTTTTTCATTTACGGTATAAGGATTTGACGGAGCACTACCACCATAGATTGAAGAACAACCGGTAGCATTAGCGACTACCATCCGATCACCAAACAATTGGGTGATTAACTTAACATATGGGGTCTCTCCACATCCGGTACAAGCGCCGGAGAACTCAAAGAGTGGTTTTAAGAACTGACTGCCTTTAACGGTCTCGGCATTAATCGCCAGATCAGGAATCGGTTGCGCCAGCGCAAAGTTATAGTTTTCAGTTTCAGTCTCAACGATTTCCTCTAAAGCTACCATCGACATCGGCTTTTCTTTAGCCGGACAGATGTCAACACAGTTACCGCAACCGGTACAATCTAACGGTGATACCTGAATCCGGAAATCATATCCTGCAAATTCTTTACCAACAGCTGCTTTGGTCTTGAAGTTTGCCGGTTTCTCGGCATCAGATTTTACCAAGTATGGTCTGATTGCAGCATGCGGACAGACGAAGGCGCATTGGTTACATTGAATACAGGTATCCGGAGTCCAAGACGGAATGTTAATTGCAATACCCCGTTTTTCGTAAGTGGTAGTTCCAACCGGGAAGGTTCCGTCCGGAGTAAAGGCACTAACCGGAAGTTTGTCACCTTCTAATTTAACCATCGGTTTCATAACTTCTTTAATAAATGCAGGTACATCTTCGTCCTCAATTACTTCAGCACCGGTGGTGGTAGTTGCCCAGCTTTCCGGATACTTGATCTCTTCAAGTGCTTCGATCGCCCGATCAACAGCGGCAATATTCATGTTAACAATCTTATCGCCTTTTTTGCCATAAGACTTCTTGATTGCTTCTTTAATATACTGAATGGCTTCATCTGCAGGAATAACGTTAGCAATTTTAAAGAATGCTACCTGCATGATAGTGTTAATTCTTCCGCCTAAGCCAACTTCTCCAGCGATCTTAACCGCATCAATATTATAGAAACGGACTTTATTTTTGGCAATCGCTTGTTTCATTGCTGCCGGTAATTTCTCTTCCATATCAGCGGCGCTCCATGAAGAGTTCAACAGGAAGATTCCGCCTTCTTTAATACCATCCAACATATCATAACGGGTTACATATGACGGATTGTGGCAAGCAATAAAGTCAGCCTGGTCAATTAAATATGGTGAAGTAATCGGTGAATCTCCGAATCGTAAGTGGGATACGGTAATTCCGCCCGATTTCTTGGAGTCGTAAACAAAATATCCTTGAGCATACTTATCAGTATGATCACCGATGATTTTGATCGAGTTTTTGTTGGCTCCAACCGTACCGTCTGCTCCCAAACCATAGAACATACAACGGTAAACACCTTTAGCAGCAGCATCGATCTTTTCTTTTACTTCTAATGAAGTAAAGGAGACATCATCGATAATACCAACGGTAAAATGATTTTTCGGTTGTGCTTGATTTAAATTATCGTAGATTGCTTTAACCATCGAAGGAGTAAACTCTTTGGAACCCAAACCATAACGGCCGCCTACGATAATCGGAGCTTGTTGTTTCTCCATAAAGGCAGTACATACATCTTGATAAAGTGGTTCACCGATCGCGCCTGGTTCTTTGGTCCGGTCGAGAACTGCGATCTTCTTAACTGTCTTTGGAATCACGCTTAAGAAATGTTCTACGGAGAATGGACGATAGAGACGAACTTTTACCAATCCTACTTTTTCGCCTTTGTTATTCAAGTAGTTAACTGTTTCTTCAACAGTTTCACAGCCTGAACCCATACAAATAATTACACGGTCAGCATCAGGTGCACCAACATAGTCAAACAACTTGTAGGAACGTCCGGTTAATTTAGCAACTTTCTCCATGATTGCTAAAACTATACCCGGTGTTGCCTGATAATACGGATTGCTTGCTTCACGGCCCTGGAAGTAAATATCCGGATTTTGAGCAGTACCTTGTTGTTTTGGATGTTCCGGATTGAGTCCTCTTTCACGGAACTCCGCTATTTTCTTCCAATCAACCAGTTTCGCCATATCTTCGTAAGCGATCTCTTCAATCTTTTGAATCTCATGTGAGGTTCTGAAACCATCAAAGAAATGTAAGAATGGAACTCTGGTCTCTAAAGTAGCCAAATGTGCTACTAAAGCTAAGTCCATAACCTCTTGCACCGAAGCAGAGGCCAATAAGGCAAACCCGGTTTGACGAGTTGCGTTAATATCTGAATGATCACCGAAGATTGACAATGCATGAGTAGCTAATGCCCGAGCTGATACATGGAAAACTGATGGTAACAACTCACCAGCAATCTTGTACATATTCGGGATCATCAATAATAAACCTTGGGAAGCTGTAAACGTTGAAGTAAAAGCACCGGCAGACAATGAACCATGAACTGCACCGGCAGCTCCGGCCTCTGACTGCATCTCAGCAACTCTTACTGTTTGCCCGAAGAGATTTTTCCTACCACGGGCTGCCCATTCATCAACTAATTCAGCCATAGTTGAAGATGGAGTAATCGGGTAGATGGCGGCAACATCACTAAATGCATAAGCTACGTGAGCAGCTGCGGTATTACCGTCAATAGTAACCTTTTTAGCCATGACTTTTCCCCCTTGTTTTATTTAAAGTAATAACTTGTAAAAAATGGTAATGCAATGCCGTGATTATAATGATTGCAAAAAATATTACCTTACCTATCATACCTTATTTTACTATAGTTCGAAAGATATTTTACAAAAAGTTTATCTTAGCCATGGATTCTAAGTTATTTTTTGCAATATTTCACAATTTGTCACACATTTCTATAAAATATTGATGCAATCGCAAATCATCAGTTAATTCCGGGTGAAAGGCTGCGGCTAAAAAGTTATTCTCTCTGGCAAGCAAAATCTTGTTATCAATCCGGGCCAGTACCTCAACCTGCGTGCCAACTTCACTGATATAAGGCGCCCGAATGAAGACCGCATGAAAAGGGGTCGCTCCTAATTCCTTAATCTCCAAATCCGCTTCAAAACTGGCAATCTGCCTGCCAAAGGCATTACGTTCAACTGTCATGTCCATCAAACCCAACCGTGGTTGATTACTGTTACGGATCTCTTTGGCCAGTAAAATCAGTCCGGTACAGGTTCCAAAGATCGGTAACCCGCGTCGCCCTTTTTCGGTAATCAATTCTAACATATTATATTGAACTAACAATTTTCCAACGGTCGTACTTTCACCGCCCGGAATCACCAGACCACTGATACCCTCCAACTGCTCTTGATATTTAATTTCTACCGGTTCGACACCACAAGCAACTAAAGAATTGCAGTGTTCCCGGACCGCGCCTTGTAACGCTAATACTCCGATCTTCATCCTATAACCCCCAATATATATATCTAAAGACGGGTCATTCACCCGTCTTTTTTAAGTAAATCTATCTCGAAGCCTGTTACCAGCCTCTTTGAGCGATCTTCTCTTCCTCTTTCATCGCACTGACACTGATACCACGCATTGCAATTCCAATTCCTTTTGAAACATCAGCCAATAATTTCGCGTCGCGATAATGAGTGGTTGCTTCCACAATGGCTTTGGCTCTTTTAGCCGGATTGTCGGATTTAAAAATACCGGATCCGACAAAGATACCATCACAACCCAATTGCATCATCAACGCAGCATCGGCTGGAGTTGCAATTCCTCCAGCAGCAAAGTTAACTACCGGTAATCTTCCTAATTCTTTAACTTCCTTAACCAGTTGATAAGGTGCTCCCAATTCTTTGGCGATTGTCATCAATTCTTCATCAGAAGCACTGACAACACGACGAATATCTTCATTAACCTGGCGAATATGCCTTACCGCTTCCACAACATCACCGGTACCGGCTTCTCCCTTGGTACGAATCATCGCTGCACCCTCACCAATTCGACGCAACGCTTCTCCCAAATTACGGGCGCCACATACAAATGGGACTTTAAATTGATGTTTATTGATATGATAAACATCATCAGCGGGAGTTAAGACTTCACTCTCGTCTATGTAGTCAATCTCCAATGCTTCTAAAATTTGTGCTTCGACAAAATGCCCAATCCGTGCTTTTGCCATAACTGGTATTGTTACAGCCTCCATAATCCGGATAATAATCTCGGGATCAGACATTCTGGCTACTCCGCCTTCAGCCCGGATATCTGCCGGTACCCGTTCCAGCGCCATAACCGCTACAGCTCCTGCTTCTTCGGCGATCTTTGCTTGTTCAGGAGTGGTTACGTCCATAATCACTCCGCCTTTTAACATCTCCGCCAGTCCTCTTTTAACTTTATCTGTTCCTGTCTGCATTGCAACTCCTCCGGTCTCGTCTATATTTTCAATCTTAATTGAATATTTCAAAAATTATTACTATTCTTAATTAGACAATTTTACAACAATTAAATTTGACATGCAATATGTAGTACTAATTGTTTGCAAAATTATAATATTTGATCAATTTCAAATAACTCGGATCGCAAACTCCGGACACTCCCGGCTACAATAGCCGCACATTAAGCATTGGTTGACATCAATAAATCCTTTACCGTCAACCATCCTAATCGCTCCACTGTGACAGCCCTGCAGACAACGACCACACCCCTTACAAAGTCCAACGATCACTTTGGCTACTTTACGGTAACCTCCGGCTTTAGTCCGTAATTCTGCAGAGATTGGAGCCCCTTCAAACAGTTTTAGGTTCATCTCCAACTCCACATCCCGGATCATCCCAACCGCGACGACAGGAATCCCGGCTGCTTCCCTTACAAACTTGAGATTTCCCTCCAAATCATCAATCATCGTCCCACCGCCAAAGGCTTTCATCGCATAGACACCCTTGCCATTACAACGCGCCAAACTTATGGCTGCAATCATCTCATCAAGACTACCGTCTAAAATACCCAGACCTCTTTTATTAACCAATGGAAAAACAACATCAACTCTTGGATCTTGGGCCGCTTCCCGCACTGCTGTCACTGAATGGGTGGAGACGCCAATATTTTTAATAAGTCCCGCTGCCTTCAACTCTACTAACGCTTCCAGCACTCCCGCCCGGTTCTGTAAGGGTTTACTGTCCCGGGCTGCATGCAGATGAAAGATTGCGATTGAGTCAACCCCCAACTCCTCAAGGCATTTGGCAACCGACTGCTGCATCTGTTCATACGTTAGCGCCGGGGATTTGGTGGCCAGGACCACTTCACCCTGGTAACGGTCTAACGCCCATTTGATATGCTGATGCGTCCCATAGATTTCAGCACTGTCAATAAAGTTTACGCCTTGTTGCAACGCCTGTAATATCAATGAACCGCCTTCTTCAATCGAGAGATTGGCCTGCAATGGCCCGAGCGGTAACGCACCAAAACATAATTCTGATACTCTTAGTCCTGTATTTCCCAATTCAAAGTAGTTCATCTTGCACCTCACCGGCTTTGCTTATTGTCTGTCAGGTCTTCGCCACACAAACGTCAGACATAACCATTATACTATAAAATTGTAAATAAAAAGCATTTGCTTTTCACGAAACAAATGCTTTTTCTGTAACAACTTAGCGGCTATTCTTCATTTCCATCTGATTCGTTTACTTCACTGTCTCCTGAATCTTCACCATCTTTACCGTTTCCGACTACCTTTGCCAGAGTTACCACCCGGTCACTCTCATCTAACCTGATAATTCTCACTCCCTGTGTATCACGCCCGGTCTGTGAGATATCACTAACACTGGTCCGGAGGATTATTCCCTCCGCCGTGATCACCATCACTTCATCATTTTCCGAGACTACTTTGGCACCCACGATCAACCCATGTTTGGCAGTCAGTTTCATCGTCTTGATCCCTTTACCGCCACGCGACTGCCGCCGGTACTCGGTCAAGCTGGTCCGCTTACCGATACCGGCTTCGGTGATTACCAGTAAATCTTCGGCCTCATTGACGATCTCCATCGCAATGACTAAGTCGTTATCTTCTAATGTAATTCCCTTAACTCCCCTGCCGGCACGCCCAATCATTCTTACTTCCGGTTCGGGGAATCTGATTGATTGTCCCAATTGAGTAATCAAAATAATATCCTGATTGCCATCGGTTAACCGGACATCGATTAACTCATCATTATCATCCAAATTGATCGCAATTAATCCGCCCTTCCGGATCGAATCAAATTCATCAAGCGAAGTCTTTTTGACAACACCATTTCTGGTAGCCATAAACAAGCAACAATCCGGCTTGAACTCCCTGATTGGAATTACGGCATTGATTCTTTCACCCGGTTCAACCTGGATCAGATTGATGATCGCCGTTCCCCGGGCCTGACGGCCGGCTTCCGGGATTTGATAACCTTTAAGCTGATAAGCACGGCCCCGGTTAGTGAAGAAGAGGATGTTTTCATGTGTAGAAGTAACAAACAGATGTTCAACAAAATCTTCTTCCTTGGTGGATATACCTGTTATTCCACGGCCGCCACGCCGTTGGCTCTTGTAAGTGGATACCGGCATCCGTTTAATATATCCCAAATTGGTAATAGTGACCACAATATCTTCATCAGCAATCAGATCTTCGACCGCAAATTCATCATCGTTGGCAGTGATCTCGGTCCGGCGCGGATCATTATACTTCTCTTTAATCACTAACAGTTCTTCCTTGACAACCTGCATAATTTTTTGGACATCAGCTAACAGCTCTTTATAATAAGCAATCAACTTCAGTAATTCAGCGTATTCCGCTTCAATCTTATCCCGTTCGAGACCGGTCAAGCGTTGTAACCGCATGTCCAAAATCGCCTGCGCTTGCTTTTCGGACAGACCAAAGTTAGTCATTAAGCCTTCGCGGGCAATCTCGACTGTGCGCGAAGCACGGATTAAAGCTATAACTGCATCAATATGGTCCAAAGCGATCCGTAAACCTTCCAATATATGCGCTCTGGCTTCTGCTTTTTCCAGATCAAATTGGGTTCTACGGGTTACAACTTCTCTTTGATGTTCCAGGTAATGAATTAAGATTTGGCGTAACGATAAGATCTTCGGTTGATTATCAACTAAAACCAGCATATTCGCACCAAAACTTTGTTGCAGCGCCGTATGCTTATAAAGCTGGTTCAATAAAATGTTGGGGTTAACGTCCCGCCGCAACTCAATTACAATTCGCATTCCGTTCCGGTCGGACTCATCACGCAAGTCGGTAATTCCATCAATCGTTTTATCTCTAACCAACTCCGCAATATGTTCAACCAACCGCGCCTTGTTCACCTGATAGGGTATTTCGGTAACGATAATCCTGCTCTTACCGTTATCCATCTCTTCAATTTGAGTCTTGGCCCGTACTTTAATTGAACCTTTACCGGTTAAATATGCATTGCGGATTCCCTCGCGCCCCAGAATGATTCCACCGGTCGGAAAATCGGGGCCTTTCACGAGACGCAATAACTCTTTATCATCAGCATCCGGATGATCAATTAACAATACTGCTCCGTCGATCACTTCGCCTAAATTATGAGGCGGAATATTGGTAGCCATACCGACAGCAATCCCTGAAGAGCCATTTACCAATAGATTAGGGAATCTTGAAGGCAGTACCACCGGTTCTTCCAGACTTTCATCAAAGTTCGGCCGGAAATCGACGGTCTTTTTCTCAATGTCCGCCAACATCTCCATTGAGATTTTGGACATCCGCACTTCGGTGTAACGCATTGCCGCTGCCGAATCACCGTCAATCGAACCAAAGTTTCCATGGCCGTCAGCCAGCACCATTCGGTAAGAAAAATCCTGCGCCATCCGCACCATTGTATCGTAAATCGCCGCATCACCATGAGGATGATACCGGCCCATGACATCACCGACAATACGGGCTGACTTGCGGTAGGGCTTGTCCGGAGTTGCTCCGGTCTCATACATACCGTACAAAATCCGGCGGTGTACTGGTTTTAACCCATCCCTCACGTCAGGAAGCGCCCGATCAACGATTACACTCATCGCGTAATCCAGGAAGGATTTTTTCATCTCTTCTTCAAGGACTACCGGAACGATCTTGCCGTCTGTTAATTCAGCCATTGTGACACCTCAATAATTCTTAATTTTTTGATAATCTTGTTACCTGTTGTGTTGCAGCGGTCCCCACTAACACTTCTTGGGCCATATTAAAGAAGAGTCCGGTCTCAATAACTCCGGGAGTATTATGCAAGATCCGATCAATCTCTTTAAGGTTGACGGTGGCCGGGAAACGGACATCAAGTAACATCTGGCCATTATCCGTAATTACCGGTCCGTCCTTCCTGACTCCCATCCGCAGTTGCGGTTCTCCCCCAAGTTGAATCAATGTTTGCGTTATAAATTTTAATGCCGAAGGGATAATTTCAACGGGCACCGCAAACTTCTCTCCGAGTCTTTGGACCAGTTTCGTCTCATCAACAATAACAATAAATTTTTTAGCCATTGCAACTACTATCTTTTCGCGTGTATGAGCCGCGCCGCCACCTTTAATCAGGTTCAGCTCCGGATCAACTTCATCGGCACCATCAATCGCCAGGTCCAAATAGGAACAATCCTGAATCTCCATTGTTGGAATATTCAATTGCGAGCAGAGCAGTTTGGTCTGAAATGAAGTTGGTACGCCAACTATTTTCAGATTCTCTTCTTTGACCCGTCGCCCTAACTCCTCAACCATAAACACTACTGTTGAACCGGTCCCCAAACCGCAGACCATCCCGTCTTGGACTTCGGCAGCAGCAGCTTTTCCCACTAATTGTTTTAATTCTTTATTGGCATCTGTGTTTTTCATTTAATTTTTTCCCTAATCATTTATTAATATTTATAATAATCTTTCTGGTCTGTTCGGCGCGGTTCATCGTATAAAAATGAACTCCCTCCACTTGATTAGCAATTAAATCATTGATCTGTTCAATCGCATAATCAATCCCGGCTTTTTCAAAGTCCCCGAGATTATCACCGTATTTATCAAACATCTGCAACAACTTCGCCGGCATTGACGCTCCCGATAAATAGACCATCCGTTTGATTTGGCTAGGGTTTAATACCGGCATGATTCCGGCAGTGACCGGAACATCAACCCCCATCCGCAGTAAAGCTTCTTTAAAATTATAAAAAACCCGGTTATCAAAGAAGAGTTGCGTCACTAAGAAATCAACTCCGGCATTGACTTTGTCACGCAATCTGCTCCAGTCTTCCTCCCAGCGTTTGCATTCGGGATGACCCTCGGGGTAAGCCGCTGCTCCGATGCAAAAACCATCTTTCCGGCGAATATGTTTGACCAGTTCATTCGCATAACAATAATGACCCGGTTTAAAGACAAAATTAGGCTCATTGCGGGGCGGATCGCCGCGCAATGCCAGGATATTTTCAATATCATTATTCTTCAGATCATCAATGATCTGGTCCAATTCTTCAGGAGAATGGCCGACACAAGTTAAGTGGGCCATCGTCTCAATCTGATAATCTTTCTTAATCTGAGCCGCAATCTGTACGGTGCGTTGCCGGTTTGATCCACCGGCGCCATATGTAACACTGATATAGTCAGGTTGCAAATCCTGAAGCTGACTGATCGTCTCAAATATGGTTTCAATTGGGTAATCCGGCCGTGGCGGAAAGATCTCAAATGATAACACCGGTTTCTTGCTGCTAAACAAATCTTTAATCTTCATTGATCCAATCCTCTGGAAAATATATTGAATCTTTTTATTTCTCCACTTCTTTCCTAAACTCCTTTTAGCATTTTCACACATTAGCGAAAATTTACAAAACAGAAATATAAGGTTGAGTTTATCTCCAGTGGATAACCTCCCGGTACGGCAGATCGCCACCAAAGATATCCAACGCGCTCCCAATCGTCAGGTCCAATTTATCTTGTCCCAACTGTTTTACTAGTTGAAAGTCCTCAAACCGGCGCGCGCCTCCGGCATAAGTTGCCGGAATCGTTAACCAGTTGCCAAGTTTGGCAACCAAATCCTCCAAAATTCCCTGGCGCTTCCCTTCGACATCAACGCCATGGATTAAAAATTCAGCGCAATAATCCGCTAATTGCTGCAAATTGGTCTGATTGATCTGATAACCGGTAAACTTCTGCCAGCGGTCGGTTACCACATAATAGGCATCTTCTTTTAAACGGCAACTCAAATCAAGCACCAAATGTTCCCGACCGACTTCCGCAACGAGCGCGTCCAAATTGGCTTGGTTGATATCCCCGTCCTGAAATACATAAGAGGTCACAATCACATGGGATGCCCCTTGTTCAAGATAGAAAGCGGCATTCTCGACGGTAATGCCGCCACCAACTTGCAACCCGCCGGGATAAGCCCGCAATGCCTTTAACGCTTCAGCTTCATTACCGGCACCGAGCATGATTACATGCCCGCCGGTTAACCCGTCCGCTTTAAACAGATTAGCAAAATAGGCCGCATCGTGATCGGAAACGAAATTTTCAACTACTCCCTTATTTACATCATTCAGCGTACCGCCGACAATCTGTTTCACTTTGCCTTGATGGATATCAATACAGGGTCTGAACTTCATCAATTGCCTCCAAATGAATTACGGAAAGCCAAAACGGCTTTCCATAACTCGAGTGTAATAACACTAACATTATACCATTCTTGATCTGGAAACACAAAAGATTATCGCGGCAAATAACGTTCTCCCGGTAAGAACTGCTCGTAGGGCCGTTCAATTATTTGGATCACTCTCGTCTCCGGATCCTTAACTGAGTTTACAAATTTGAGCCAGTTGAAATCATCCTTCTCGGGATAATCGCTGCGCGTCTGAAATCCCGGCCATCGGGTTTCTTTCCGGTAAGCCAGATGTTCAACCAGTTGCCGTGCGACGTCGATCCGGTCGAGTACTTCATGACAGTTCATCAACTGGTGATAATCTTCCGCAACCAAATACTCGCTTTGTCGTTGTAACTTAGCCAGTTCGCTGCGGGCAATCTCCAGCCCTGCCTGATTGTACTCATAGTAGGTTTTGATTCCGCCGGCATACTCATCCATAATTTTTTGCAACCGCTCTTCCATCTCGGCAGCGGTGATTCCATCCAATCCGTCACGATATCGGAGTAATGGCCGGTAAATATACGCAATTAACTGTTGGAGTTTTTCCGCCGTAACTTCAACAGCAGGGAGCTCCGGCAGATCCTTAACTACCGTCTCCGCAGCAATCGCTCCCTCTGCCCAACAGCCACTGACAAATTTGTAGGGATAACCTCCGGCTACGTCTCCGGCCGCATAAAGGCCTTTCAAAGTCGTCCGGCGTCCTTTGTCAATCCAGTATCCGGCCTGACAATGCCCGCCCATAATGTATGGTTCGGTCCCACAGATCTCGACTGGTTCCTTGGCCGGATCAAATTCATTTGCCGCCCATTGGAGTACCACACCCGGATACATATCCAAATAAGCCTCTTTAAGCTTGTGGACTTGCTCGGCACTCAAATGCTTGGTATCCAGATAACAGGGGCCTCGGCCTTCTTTAACTTCTTTGGTCGGGCCGTAAACCCGCATGCAGGTTGGCGCGCCTTCGCCACCTAGGTGAGCATACTTCTCTTTCATAAATTGCTCGCCTTCCGAATTTAACTGTCGGGCTCCAAAACCTAACGCCAGGGTTCCTGTCGGACAGATACTGTCTTTAGTACGAAGCGCAATAAACCGCATCTCCAAGCTGGTAAACTCCGCTCCGGCGCGAATTCCCATCGCATAACCGGCACCGGTATTAAACGGCGGATACCACATTTTATGCGCCGCCAGCCCTGGATTGTTGGGACGATATACTCCTGATGCGCCTCCGGTACAGCAGATTACTGCCTTGGCACTGACAACATGACAAACTCCATCACGGACTCCGAAACCTACAACGCCACAAACTTGCTGATCTTTTACCAGGTAGTCAACGGCATTGACCCGGTTTAAGACTTTCACTCCTGCATCAGCAACCGCCTGCGCCAGAATTGGTTTGAGCGATTCTCCATTTATTTTGATATTCCAACGTCCCCGGGGTTTATATTTGCCATTCTCATCTTTTAAGATCGGCAATCCCCAGCTTTCAACTTTGGCAACTACTTCATTCAATCGTTCCCCACCCGACTGCACCAGGTCTTCTCTGATCAGCCCCATCGCGTCATACCGGACATATCTGGTAAATGATTCCGGAGTCTCGCCAGGATTGATGTAGGCATTAATCGCATTCATTCCTGATGCTAAACAGCCACTCCGTCTAATATCCGCTTTTTCAAGTATTAATACCTTCAACTCCGGATTGGCTTCTTTGATGTAAACCGCCGCCATACAACCGGCTGTACCGCCTCCGACAATTACCACATCTACCTGCTGATAGTTGACTTTTGGTTCATCTTTTTTGGAATTCAAAAAAATACACCCTCCTTCATAATCCCCATCTACTTTATGCCGTCAGCCTAAGGAGAGTGCTTTTTTGATTCAGATTTTTAGAATAATGAAATACTATTCCTGTTGTTCTTCCTGCTTTTCAGGCTCGAGCTCCCGTTTCTCAACCCAAGTATTTTCGGAGATTGGCTTAATCTCCGCAATCCTCCAGATCCCACGGAATGGCTTAAGGACCAACTCTTCACGTTTGGCAGTGTACTCGATCTTCTCTGTAAAAATAATCTTTAAACGGTAATCAACCTGATACCGCACGAGTTGTGGACTCTCTTCCAATGGTTTAATCACCAAATCTTCGACATCAATTAATGTAAGGGCTGCTTTATCAAAATCGACCGAGCGTCTCACCGTATTGTTTACATGGATATTACTCACCAAAACCTCATAACTGTTCTTAACGTTTGGGGCAGCTTCGGCCAGCAGCGGGGCATCGATCGCTTTAACTCCGTCAAAATAAATCCGGACCACTTCGAGTGGTTTGGTCTGTTTCGTAATTATTGGCTTGCCCTTGGCACCAAACGCCAGAAAATAACCGGTAATAAGCACCGCTAAGACAATCAGCACGATAATTCCATACTTTTTAAACCACCACCAAAGGTTCTCCTGGAATTTTTGCTTTTTGAGATTTGAGACTGCAGTCTTCTGATAGACTTCTGCTTCGGCATCGGAAACCTCGTAACAATTATTCTCGATGAGCGTGGTTAATTCAGCAATTAAACGTTCGCTATTCGGTCTGTTACTCGGATCTTTACTCAAAGCATTGAGAATTAGGCGGTTCAACTCATTACTGATTTTCGGGCAAACATCTTTCGGTTCCGCGATGTTCATCCGGACAATTCTGGTGATCCGTTCTTCTTTAGTTTCAGCTTGAAATGGATCGGTATTCGTCAACAGACGGTAAGCCAAAACCCCCCATGAAAAAATATCCGATTTCTGGTCCCACTTTGAACCGGCGATCACTTCAGGAACATTCTCAATCAGATAACGGGCATCACTCAATGATCTGCTTAGATAATTCAGCACCAGCGGATCTTGGACCAGTACGGTCCCACCGTTATTTCTGACTAAAAGGCCCTCGCTGACACCACCTAATACAATCCGATGCCGGTGATAATTCTCCATTATTTTTAATAGTTTTAATAAAATGTGACAACTCTCGCTGATACTTCCGCTTTTAAAAGGCTCGATCCCAAAAACCGTCTTTTCGGCACGGACCAAATAAAGTTTATCGCCCAACTTTTCAAAGTTTTGATATTTGATCAAAACAGCATCAGTAACATCTGTTTCAGCAGCAACCAATTGACGGATCTCCCGTTGCATATCCAACCGCAATTTTTCTTTGGGTTGCAGGACAAACTCAACTTTATCCAAGACCACCAGTTCTTCAGACTCCAATTCAATCAATGAAGATATGGCGCTTAATTCCTCTTTTATTTGATACTTCATGGCTACCTCCCAGCTTCTTTCCTGCAGTCGGTGATCGAGCAGATTATCAAACCTGGCCGATTAAAGGTTTAGTTTCTATTATTACACCAGTTTATCCTTTCTAACGTCTAAAAATAAAAAATATTACTAAAAGAGCGACATTTTTAAGGGATTTTTTACTTACATTTAAAAGGAGTAAAAATATTGATCACGAATTGATAATTTACGCAATTAACAGACAAATGAGGTGTAAAGATGAAGACGAAAGAACATGTTGTGATCACCGTTATGGGACAAGACCGGGTCGGAATTGTGGCTAATGTCTCTAAGGTACTGGCAGATTGTCAAGCCAATATTATAGATATCAGTCAAACAATCTTACAGGACATTTTTGCAATGATTTTAATGGTCGATATCAGCGAAGCTAATAAAGACCTAATCGAACTCCAAGAACTGCTGGCCCAGACAGGTAAAGATCTGGGTGTGAATATCGTTGTCCAGCATGAGGATATTTTCCGTTACATGCATCGTATTTAAACTTTAAGACGAAACGGAGTTGTTACTATGCCTTATACCCCGCAGGAAATTTTAGAAACGATTCAGATGGTTGAGAATTATCACTTTGATATCCGGACGGTAACAATGGGTATCAATATCCTGGATTGCGCCGCTGCGGATATCAAGTCGGTTGCTAATAAAGCTTCAGCAAAGATCCTGCGTTTAGCAGAAAACTTAATGAATACGGTTTATCTGATGGAGAAGACTTTCGGGATTCCCATCATCAATAAACGGATCGCGGTCACTCCAATCTCCTTGTTAGCACAGGCTACCGATGCGGACAGTTATCTGGAACTTGCTTTTATGCTTGATCAAGTCGCTGCCAAGTTAGGGATCGACTTTATCGGCGGTTATTCAGCCTTAGTCCACAAAGGCGCCACTGTTGGCGAGACCAAATTAATCGAGTCGTTACCGCAAGCACTCGCGCAGACGAAGAAGGTTTGTGCTTCGGTTAATCTGGCTACTACCAAGTCAGGGATCAATATGGATGCGGTAATGAAGATGGCCGAAATCATCAAAGCCGCTGCCGAATTAAGTAAAGAACAGGACGGCCTTGCCTGCGCTAAGTTAGTAGTGTTTGCCAACGCTCCTGAAGACAATCCCTTTATGGCCGGTGCGTTTCATGGTGTAGGCGAACCTGAAGCCACCATCAATATCGGAATCAGCGGACCCGGAGTTGTCAAAGCCGCAGTTGAGCGGTTACCTGACGATTGCGATTTCCGCAATTTAACCGAGGAGATTAAGAGGGTCGCTTTCAAAATAACCCGCGTCGGTGAATTGATCGGTCGCAAAGTATCGCAACAATTAGGAATTCCGTTTGGGATCGTCGACCTGTCATTAGCCCCGACTCCGGCAGTCGGTGACAGTGTTGCCAATATCTTAGAAGCAATGGGGTTGGAACGTTGTGGTTGCCCCGGAACTACAGCAGCATTAGCTATTTTAAACGATGCAGTTAAAAAAGGTGGCGCGATGGCTTCATCGGCGATCGGCGGTCTTAGTGGCGCTTTCATCCCCGTAAGTGAGGACGCCGGAATGATCGAAGCAGTTCAGGCCGGTGCGTTATCGATTGAAAAACTCGAAGCAATGACCTGTGTCTGCTCGGTCGGATTAGATATGATTGCCGTTCCCGGCAGTACTTCTGCCGAAACCATTGCCGGAATCATTGCTGATGAGATGGCCATCGGGATGATTAACAATAAGACTACTGCCGTCAGAATTATTCCGGTTCCCGGTAAAAAAGTCGGCGATTTGGTTGAGTTCGGCGGATTGTTAGGCAGTGCTCCGATTATGGCCGTTAAAGAATTTAGCCCTGCTAAGTTTGTCCGGCGTGGCGGACATATACCGGCCCCGCTCCAAGCGCTTACTAACTGAAACCAGACAGGGTATTATTTTGGCTTAGTCCAGTCCTGATCCTTCCTGAATAGTATAATAGTAAAATTTAAATACCTTGAATCGGACTCCAACTTAAGGAGGGATAGCGCACTTGACTCCAGATGAAATCAATCAGTTAACCGATCGGTTCTATGCTAAAGTAAGAAGAATTCCCGGAATTGATCGAACCTTTATTTATAAATGTTTACTAGGTATTGCAAGCCTTAATGATCCTGACGTTGAAGCAAAGTTACGCTTGCTTATTAATCTGCTATAACAATCAAAACCATCAATAAATTTGATACAATCTGATTCAGATAAAAATCCAGCTTTTGCTGGGTTTTTTCATTTCTTTCTCAACTCAAATGCTACTAAGCCTCAATTATAAAGTATCAATTTTGCTCAATAAATAATTTCATCCACTACCTTGCAATATACAGTAGTGTATGTTACTATTTAAATAGCCACAAAACAACTATGACCCAAAGGAGGGATCCAATGAATATTCAGTTTAAAAAAGGGGTCTTGGAACTATGCGTCCTCGCTATGCTGTCTAATAAAGACCGTTATGGATATGAACTTGTTAATGAAATATCAAGAAATATTGCGATAGCAGAAGGTACAATCTATCCGCTTTTAAGACGTTTAAAAGATGAAGGCTATTTGACAACTTATATCGAGGAATCATCTGAAGGACCCGCTCGTAAATATTATCAGTTAACTGATTTGGGTCGGACCACTAAAGATGATCTGATCAAGGAGTGGCAACAGTTTGTGAAAGGGGTCACCAAAATTATTGAGGAGAGTGAAGACAGCAATGAATAAAGATGAATTTTTAAATAGATTAAAGAATTCACTGACTGGACTTACCGAAGCTGAAAAAAAAGATATTCTTTATGATTACGAAGAACACTTTAGCATCGGATTGGAAAAAGGGAAAACCGAAAGCGAAATCTGCGAATCACTTGGTGATCCCAAAACAATCGCTAAACAGTTTCGCGCAGAATATGCCGTAAAACGCGCCGAAGAAAACAAATCGACTGTTAATATTATTCGGGCGATAATCGCTGCCCTTAGTCTAGGCTTTTTCAATCTGGTCTTTATGCTTGGACCTTTTATTGCGCTGGTTGTCATAATCATTACATTCTTCATTGTTTCCGGAGTCATTGCAGTTACCGGTCTGGCGATCATTCCTCTGTCTTTTCTTTCAAACTCCTTTGTCAATCCGGCTGCCGGTTTTTTCATTGCAATCGGAACAACCGCGCTGGGTTTGTTGATGTTTCTGGGGTCATTTTGTTTGGCAAAGCTCTTTTATAACTTAACAATTGCCTACTTAAAGCTAAATCTTAAAATTATTATCAAACAGGAGGCCAACAATGCTTAAGTGGAATCTTAAAAAAGCCTTTTTATACTTGTTTTTAATCATGATTGTTTCATACACAATCGGATTTTTCTTACTTCCCAAAAATCATTTTTTGCGCCAATTCAACCCAATTACAGGAAAGAAAAATTTCCAACCGCTTGATCAAAAGAAAGAACTGCTGCTTGAAGGCGTTGACACGATAACCATCAGTACTGACAGCCCTGATCTGCAGCTTTTTGTGACCGACGGGCCCCAGATTAACGCTCATCTGTATCATAACTATATATTAAAAGATGGTACCTTAGTCTACGATTTTATTCTGGAGCAAACCGGAAGCAGTGTGAAGCTTGAGGTTAAAAAGAATACAAACTTCGTCTTCTTCCAAAGTGATACCAAGCTTACAGTCTTTCTGCCCAGCAGTTTTAAGGGTAAATTAAATGTCGCTACCGGATCGGCCGACTGTGAACTTCCTCAAATAACTGAACTGGAAGAATTCACATTTCAAACCGGTTCCGGAGATTTAATCGCCAACTCAGTCTCTGCCAAACAGATCAAACTGACTTCCGGTTCCGGCGAATTGGAACTTCTTAATGGCGCTTGTGAGCAGTTTTTAGTAACTACAGCCTCCGGAGAGTTTACAACCCGGTCTTTAACAGCGACCTCCGCCTTGATGAATACCGCTTCCGGAACTTTTAAAGTTATTGGTAAGTTTCAAGAGTTTCAATTTAAATCCGCATCAGGTGATTTAAAGTCAGATGCTTTCGAATCCCAAACAACCAGGATCAATACCGCTTCAGGCGAATTATTGCTCCATGGAGCGCCTGGCAATGTCGAAGCTGAAACCATGTCCGGCAATATCACGCTTAACTATTTTAAATTTGGAGATAACATTACTGCTAATACGCTATCCGGCGATGTTAAGATTGTGATTCCAACTAATTCCGGTTTTTCAGTATCCTTTAATTCGGGATCGGGTGAACTGAACCTGGCAAAAGAGATCACTAACGCTCCTAAGAACACCGTTGTAAAGAGGACTTTTCAAGGCAGCTTTGGCAGCGGCATCAATCAAATCACCATCAATACCACTTCCGGAAATGCCAAAATACTAAACCGATAGTGCCAATCTAACCGCCATCGATTAACTTAGCTGCCCCGGAGATTTTTAGCTTAATAAAACACCAAAAACTGCCGAAGTATTATTGGAGGAATTACCAATTCTCAGTACGGAGGCAGTTTTAATGAAACAATTAGTTGGATTAATATTATTCTTCTGTTTACTGGGCGCTTATCCCCAGTGCGCGTTAGGCAATAATGCCGGATATGGAGCCCGTGCCGTTGCGATGGGCGGAGCTTATACCGCAATTGCCGATGATACATCGGCGCCATACTGGAACCCTGCCGGAATCACTGAAATCCGGTTCATTTTTGCTCCGACTCTGGGCTATAATGGTACTGACTGGAAAGAAGCCCGGGATTTACTGGACATCGAGACCTATCCTCCAAAATTACCGGAATTTGAACTTAGTTCCCAAGGGATGCTTGGTTTGACTGCCAAACATTTTGCACTCAATGTGCTGGCTGATCTCAATGCAGACTCGAAAGTGATTGCCGATGGTATCTCAAGCAATGGACAAGCGCGGTTGGACCTTTACGGCGTACTCACTGCTGCTTGGAAAGTAGGAGAGAAATGGTCCGTTGGCGTTAACTTGAAAACAGTCCGGAGTGAATTATCCGAATACCGGCTTGAGCTCAATTTACCCTACAATCCGGACCATAATTATTTAGCTGATGCCAGTGCCAAAGGTTCTGCCTTCGATATTGGTTTGCAATACCGGCTGAACGACCGGATTAAATTTGGTTTTATCGCCCGTAACTGTTATTCCAATTTAGAATGGGAGGGCGAAAAACAACTCTATAATTTTGACGGCACCAAATTGGGTCCCAAAGAACCTTTTGAAGTCGATAAGAAACTGCCGCAAAATTATGTTTTAGGTGTAGTATACCAACCATTTGAATCGACATTATTGGCATTAGATATTGATCAGATCGAAACTGATTACAAAGACTTTGTCCGGATTCATTTCGGGTTGGAACAATCATTGCTCTCCAAAACGGTAGCCATCCGTTTGGGAGCTTATACCAACAAAGACGATTCCCCCACTTTAACCGGCGGCCTCGGATTCAAACTTGGTCCGGTTATAATCGATGCCGCAGTCGTTTTAGAAGAAGATAATGAAGGATATTATTTGACCACCGGATTTAGTTTCTAATTAATTTAATTGTCAGCAAACCCTATTTTGCCCTTTCGAAACCATCACCATTATCATGAATGATCGCCTCGTTAGGGCATTATTATTTTTTACAACTGTATTGAACTTCTTCTTGCAACTCTTCCTGTTTTGATATTATACTCATTATGAAAAGCTCTAACTTTTACTGTAATTACTGACAAGGAGTAATGAAGATGAAGTCACATGATTACTATAGAAAAAAGGCTGAAGAACTTGTATCTCAAATGACAATTGAGGAACAAGCAAGTCAACTGACATATAAATCTCCAGCCATTGAAAGGCTGGGAGTCCCTGCATACAACTGGTGGAATGAAGCCTTACACGGAGTTGCCCGCGCCGGAACCGCTACTGTTTTCCCCCAGGCAATCGGAATGGCGGCAATCTTTGATGATCACTTTTTAACCAAGGTTGCTAAGGCAATTGCCCTTGAAGCAAGAGCAAAATATAACGAAAGTTCCAAGCATGGGGACCGGGATATCTATAAAGGTTTAACCTTGTGGTCTCCCAATGTAAATATTTTTCGTGATCCGCGCTGGGGCAGAGGCCACGAAACCTATGGCGAAGACCCCTTTTTATCCAGCCGGTTAGGAGTTAGTTTTATCAAAGGACTCCAGGGAGATTCGGAATTTTTAATGACAGCAGCCTGTGTGAAACATTTTGCTGTCCACAGCGGTCCCGAGGATTTACGCCATGAGTTCAATGCCGAAGTATCATTGAAAGATCTATGGGAGACCTATCTGCCGGCTTTTGAAGCCTGTGTCAAAGAAGGACAGGTTGAAGCGGTGATGGGCGCCTATAACCGTACTAATGGCGAGCCTTGTTGCGGCAGTTATGCCCTGCTGCGAGATATTTTAAGAGAACAATGGGGTTTCCAAGGGCACGTTGTTTCTGACTGCTGGGCCATCAAAGACTTCCACATGTACCATATGGTCACGAAGACTCCCGAAGAATCAGTAGCCTTGGCAATTGATGCCGGGTGTGATTTAAACTGTGGCAATATGTACCTGATGCTGCTTGTTGCCTTAAAAGAGGGTCTAATCACCGAAGAGCATATTACCAGAGCGGCGGTACGACTCTTCACCACCCGGTTTAAACTGGGACTCTTCGATCAAACTGATTTTGACAATATACCATATGAAGTTGTCGACTGTAAAGAACATCAGGAACTGGCGATCGAAGCCGCCCGAAAAGGCGCCGTCTTATTGAAAAACGATGGGATCTTACCGATCGATAAAAAGCAGGTCAAGACGATCGGGGTAATCGGACCGAATGCCGATAGCCGCCTGGCGTTAAAAGGAAACTATTACGGAAGTGCTTCACGTTATATTACATTACTGGAAGGGATCCAGGATGAAGCCGGTGATTCGATCCGAGTCCTCTATTCAATCGGCTGTGAATTGGTTAAAGACCGCAGCGAAGTATTGGCCCAAGCCAACGACCGGCTGATGGAAGCAGTTACGGTAGCGGAGCATAGTGATTTGGTAATCCTCTGCCTTGGACTTGATGAGACCATCGAAGGCGAAGAGGGCGATGAAGGTAACAATTATGCCTCCGGAGATAAACCGGATATCGAATTGCCAGCCGTGCAGAAGAATTTACTTGAGAAGATCGTTGCCACTGGTAAGCCGACCATCCTCTGCCTCATTGCCGGAAGCGCGATCAACTTAAGTTTTGCCCACGAACATTGTAACGCTGTTTTGACGACCTGGTATCCGGGAGCAAGAGGCGGCAAAGCAATTGCTGATCTGTTGTTTGGCAACTGCTCGCCGTCCGGAAAACTGCCGGTTACGTTCTACCGTTCTTTGGATAACCTGCCTCCGTTCACGGACTACTCAATGAAAAACCGGACTTACCGGTATATCGAAGAAGAACCGTTGTATCCCTTTGGCTACGGTTTAACTTATGGCAATGCTGTCTGCAAAAGTGCCGAACTGGTTGGAACCGTAGAACTTGAAAAAGATCTTGAGATCACGGCAACAGTCCAAAATCAAAGCAACATTGCCATTGAAGACGTGTTACAGACTTATATTAAAGATGAACAATCAAAATATGCTGTCCGCAACACCAGCCTTTGCGGCTTTTTACGAGTTGCCTTAGGCGCACACGAAGAGAAAGTAGTTAAACTAACAATCTCCTTTAATTCGCTTAAAGTGGTGAACGACCAGGGTGAACGGATCCTCGACAGTAAGAAGTTTAAGTTATACGTCGGTTTCTCCGGACCTGATGCCCGCAGTATCGAATTAACCGGCAAAACCCCGGTTTGTATTCCAATTGAATTATAAGGCACGCTTATTACGCAATGAATGCAACAGGCAAGCATCTTCTGAAGAGCTTGCCTGTTTTATACTAACTACAAGTCCGTGAAGCATGGCTGCCAAGGTGGAACAGAATGAATCCGGGTGGAGCCGTGAAGGGGAATATGAAGGTGTAAGCTACAGGTTTGACAGAGCCGGTAATCTGGTTGAACGAAAGGGAGATAAGGAAACAAGCTTTGTATGGGATGGAAACCAGCGACTGATTGAGAGTATTACCAACGGATACACAACATCATATAAATATGACCCGTTGGGGAGGAGAATTTGCAAGGAAACGGACGGTGAAGTTACACGCTTCTATTGGGACGGAAATGCACTTATGGGTGATTCCCGGACAGAAGCGGTAGAGGATTCAAGTACCAGGCTTCGGGAGTTTATATATTATCCCTATACATTTGAACCTCTGGCAATGCTCCAAACGCATACCAGGATGAAGAAGCCGACGGGCAGGAGAATCTTTATCTATACCACAATGACATAAACGGCTGTCCCACAAGGCTTATGGAACCGGATGGCAAAGTGGTGTGGGCTGCCAGGTATGATGCCCTGGGCAAGCTTGAAAGTATACCGGTTCATTTATCAGCCAGGACCCGCTGGGATTAGTAGCCGGATTGAATGTGTATGCATATGCGCCAAATGTTTGGGCATGGACAGATCCATTGGGATTGAAGGCTAAAAATATTAGAAAGGTTGCGAGAGATGGTAAGGTTAATTATAAACAGATGTCAAATAATGACCTTATACAAGAAATAGTTCCTGTTAAAAGAGGTACAAAAGGTAGCACAAGGCTTGATGTTTATGACCCTGCTACAGGTACAGTGTGGGATTATATATTTACAATCAATCCAGGTCAAGGCTTAAAACAGAAGCAGATTAATAAAATTCTAAAAGAAGGGCCATTAAATATTAATCATAATAGAATATTTGAAGTAAATCCATAGTGATTATTAAGAAATACATGTGAAGGTAAGGGAGTTATTGATGCCACTAAAAAAAATAACAAAGGCAGATGAAAAAAGGATGACGAAGGATTGGCAAGAATTATTTCCAGAATTGAGCATCTATAAGAATATGAGATTATTAAATAGGCTAGGACCGCTACTAGTTGGGATTTGTCTTGAAAAGGATTCCGGAAATTACGCGTATAATCCAATATTCCATGTTCATAATTTATGTAGGGGATTTACGACGGTATCTTTAACACTGGCAATGCAAATAAAAAATTATCATTTAATGTTATCATGGCATGAAAAAAAGTACAAAGAATTAGCCGAAAGGATTAGGAATGACATGCAAATTATCCCATTTAAAGGGCCTGTATATTTATCAACAATTATAAATGCATATAAGACATATATCGCTACTACTAATATTCCTTTTCAAATACACCTTTATGAGGATATTATTCTTATAAGCGCATGGTGTGGTAGTACAAAAGAAGTTGAAAGAAGTTTAAAATATGCCCAAGATGATATTTGTAATTGGCCTGAATATGTAAAAGAAAAAATCGGTGGTTTTGATAAGTGGTTTATGGATATAAAAATGAAAGCTCAAGATGTGGAATCTTTGCGGTCTATTTCTGAAAAACAAATTGAAGAATTAAAGGTTGCAAATCTTCCAGTGAGAGAGATAATACTAGATTAATGATTTAGGGTAGTGTAACAGCTTATCCTTTTTATTTTCTTTATATGTCTAAGCAATTTTTGATCTGCGACGAATGGGGATATGCTCCATTTGAAAAAGATGGCTCACAACTTTTGTTTCAGGTAATTTCAGAATGTTACGAGAAAAGGAGCGTGATAATCACAACGAATTTGGAATTTCTCCTTGAATCTCAAACAATGAACATGGAGGCATGATGTTAATATTGGAAAAATTAAAGGTTACGACGTTATCAGATATTTCCCATTTTATCCTCCCTGTTTTTTTTAAACCCAGGCAACCACTATGAAACGTCTATTTGATACAAAAATCGCCGCCAGACTCTAGCATTGGGATATTACTTCATATAGCAAAAGAAGTATCAGAGGAATTTGAAATGGTAAAGCAGATAAGTATTTACCAGTAGCAATGGCATATGAAAGTAATGGCAAGAACATTCTCCACCAGATGCTGGAGAATAAATATTTTATGCCAATAGTTTTCCTAAATTATGAGACAAAGCCCGCTTACTATAGATAACTGGCACTCCTTCTTTTCTCGCCTGCTTTTTAATGCTATACATCAATAAATGGTTAACAAAATCACAAAAGATAATTATTTGGGTGACCCGTTTAGGGATACTTTTCTTATTACAATTTTTGCTTCGCCCGGACCAATGGATAATCTCATTATCCAGAGTTATTTTTTCCTGAATCTTTCCTAATCGGTCCGCCCCAACAATTAAAACAGCCATTTGTTTCACCCCTATTTCATATTAAAATCTTTAAAGAATCGGCTAAAAATTCAGTTCTTTTTTGATGTTTTATTTTCGTGTCCCTTCGTTATTAAATTATACTAATCCTATCTGTTTACTAATATATGCCCATATTATTACACTATCCCATTTTTGTCAATTGCCTTTACCTATTCTTTACAAAAGAGGATCCTGACTTGGGTCTTATATGTTATTATTAAATTAGAAGGATAACATATTTAGATAAAAAGGGAGTTGTTTGCTAGCCTCAATCCCGGCAAGTTCAAGTTCCTTACAATATCTCCATGCAACTGCTTTTGTTCTATGAAATTTTATTCTTGATTTGATTCTCGTTCATAGCTTCACCGAATATCTTTTTACTTTTCTAGTACCTTGAAGGCAAAACGTCGTTATAATAAATCCTTTCACTTTTCTTCGCAAAATAATTCCAAAAAATATTGCCAACTATATGTTCATCTTTCCATTCTCCATCAATGTAATTCTGTAAGATCCATTTTCTTGGAGTGTTGCCTGCTAATATTTCTTTGATTCGCATCTTGTAACTTAATAAATCCCGCACTAATCCCATCACCGACTTTAATGTTTCCGAAAAATCATCATCAATAACCTCAAAATGGTCATGAAAGCCTTTATCGGTATTAACATAAATGTAATTTTCATTATGATAGCCAATAGTTATATCAAACCCTTGATCTGTTTTTTTCTTAAATAAAATTTCTTGATTGTTATTTTTCCATTCATAATCTAAAGAAGGATAATCCTTAATTAACTCAGATACATAATCATAAAAGATATTTCCCATTTTATCATCACCGTTTTCGTTAAATGTTCCCATGTTTTAGTATATTCCCTACTCTACGCATTGCTTAACTCAAGCAAATAAACAATGCTATTGAAAAAGCAATTATTAATGATAAAAACTTTTTGTATTTTAAGACTGTCCTTATTAAAATATAATTCAAAAAACTAATTACGATCACAATCAGAAGATCGCTAGTAACCCATGGCAATAAATATGTCCAACCGCACAAAATTTCATCAATAAACACTTCAAGTAATATTAAACCCAATAAAAAAAGTCTTCCCAAAAATCTCTTCATTTTAACTCTTCCATTTCAAATACTTTGGTCAGAGCGAGCACAATTACTTTTTACTAATATGAACCAACTCTAACGCCTGTAGTTGCTCCGCAATCACCTTATCAAAAACCCAATAAACTTGGTCAAACATAAACTTTTTTCATCTCGCCACAATAATGCCACCTCCTGTTTTTAATTTACCAGAGTTAAGACACTTTTGTCCAAAGAAATTAGGGGGCTAAAAAGATACTATATATCTATCTTCAGTGGCATCTTTTTATAGTTTTCAACTTGCTCTTTAGAAATGATGCCTTCCGCCCCCATTAAGTCCATTACCCGATTACGCTTAATCTCAATATAATCTTTTCTTTTAAAATTTTGTTCATTCTTTAACACAGCATCCAATGTATCTACCGCAATACCAACTAAGATCGCAATCTCATCGGGCTGTAATTTTGCTAGGTCTTTTCCAAAATAATATTGAGCTGCTGTTGCAATTCCAAAAATCCCATCTCCGTAGTATAAATTATTAAGATAAGCTTCCAGTATCTTTTCCTTAGAAAGACTACTCTCAATTTTATATGCTACAATTGCTTCTTCAGGTATTGAAGGAATTGCATTTCTTTGAACTATTAACAAATTACGCGCAACTTTTAGGGTGATTCCTGGAGTATAAGAATCAAAATTTCTACCAGTCAATCCCGAACAGAACAATTTTAAGTTAGCCAATGTATTATCATTAAAAAATTGACGGTCTTTTAATTTAAGCAAAGTTGTTATTACATCAGAGGGTACTTGTGAGACTGTAATTTTAGTCTGTTTTGATACCGGTAAACTTATGTCTCTCCTCTCTTTACGGTCATAAAATGTTATTAAGTTGTATTTGGTAAGAGGTAAATCAATCAGATTTACATTAACCGTTAAGGGATACCATAATTTATATACAAAGAATATCAATCCAATAGCGATAATACCTGTAATAAGCAATAGCCATTTTTCTTTCATAGCTTCTGCCGCTTGAGCTCTCATCTTCTGATCCCCGCTATAATAAATATTTCAAAAAGCTTGTCCTAAAACCAATAATAAGCCGTGTTTTTTGGCGATTCAAGTCTTGTCAGAATGTGCAGCTTTAATTTTTTCATCCTGTCTGCCAGACCTGACGTTTTATGAGCTTCAAATATTATAATTGAACTTGCAAATATCAAGGGCTTTTTTTACCGCTTTTGCCAATTCTACTAGGCGGTACTTCTTTTTTCAAAGTTTAGTTTTGTTTATTACAGGAATGCTCCTTTTATTAAATTTATTTGTTTATCAAGCAACATTGTAAAGAGGTTGCATTGCTGCTAAATCTATAAACTAACTTAAACTTCACTTTTATCCTTTTCAACCTTATCTTAAGCTCTATCAAAAATTCACCCAAATTCCAAAAGATTCCTGCTTTTGCTAATCAAAAACCCGGAAGCTAACCGGGTTAATGAATTACAGGCGAATAAAAAAACTTCGTTGCCAATACATGTCTGGCAAAAGATTATTGTAATTTAATTAATGGATCATCTCCATATAAATTTTTACCATCCGTTCCTTTTTTGATTAATAATAGAAAATAAAAATAGATATTAATTATTGGTACTATCAACAGTATTATATTATTTCCAGGCATCTCAATATCATGAAATCTTTTTACTGTTATGGATATATACTTAACAATTGAAATAACAAATACTAATAATACTAAAAACTTTTGAATTAACAATCCTTTATATAATTCCGTTATTAAATTCAATAATAATACCATAAAAATTGAATAAATTAAAAATTTAGCTCTATTAATTCTGCCCTTTGTTGCAAAAAATTTACCCATTTTTTCAAAAATATTCTTCATTTTCATTCCCTCTTATTTATTTCGCTCTGAAATCTCATCGGGACGGTTATCTTCGTACTCTGCGCCATCTGAAACCCAAAATTTAAGAGCTTTATTTATTCGTTCAATCTCAATTTTATCATATTCAGTATTAACTTTTATTTCATGCTCTAATCTTTCTTTTTCAGTTTTTAATTTATGGTATTCCTCAAGCTCTTTCTTAGTTAATACTTTCTTATTTTCTAGTATTCTAAGTCTTGCTTTAACTTTATCTAAATTTGCATTAGCTTCGACTAAAAAAGCTTTTCTTTGTTCAAAAATAACAACATATGGGTCAACCTTCTCATCCACTAATGCCCCTATTTTACCTAAAAAATCGATGGTTTTTGAAGGAATAAAACCTCCAAAGGAAATTATTAATTTATAACCTGTTATCTCATCTTCTTTTGTACAATATTTAGTTTGATTGAATGTAGATGAACCGACAGGTTTATATCCATCTGGGTCTATAAAATTTATTGGATTATTATTACAATAAGCAAACCAATTTCTCCCATCCTTAATCGGATCCTGACTTATAAACATCCCCACTACCGGGTCATAGAACCGGGCACCAAAATACTTCAACCCGATGCCTTCATCTTCCCGCTTGCCGGTATAATCATACTGACCATTTAATCCCGGAACTTTAAGCCTGATACCGTCAAACTTTACAGTCATCCCCGGAGCATTCTTTTGCGACAGGCGAATCTCCATCGAAGCTGCGTCTGCCGGTGAGTGTGACTTGAGAGTAAACTGTTTCCAACCTGAGCCGGAATGACCCAGCGCTCCGGTATCATCAATTTTAATTATATTACCATAAGTATCATAATAAACCAACTCAGCATGAGCTTTCGTAGCTTCAGCACCATCTGAATAGTAATATCCGGTTAGCTCATAGTCGGTATTCGGTGATGCATAAAGATCACTTAATACCCAAGCAGCATTTGACCCATTATTATCAGAAGTTATCTTTAAAGCAGCACTGTTATTTAAACCTCCTGAACTTTCATAAACACAACTACTGTTTCCATCGCTTACTTTTTGCCACTTATCTACTACTTTATTGGCTACAGGAGTTAAACTTCCACCCAATATCCTCTGACGGCTTATATTTATTATTTGCATTAACAAACTTGCTTGTACATTGATTATTTCCATATCACCGTTGATAATACCATCATCATACTCATTAACACTCTCCAGGTTACCCCAGGCATCATACTTACACAATCCAACCAACCTTCCATCTGGCCGGTCATTGCTCTGGTGGAACCAAGGTGATCACGGTGGTAAAAGATCTTCTTGCCGCCTTTTTCTTCAGCAATCGAACGGTCGCCGGCATAGATGTAATATGTTGACTCCCCGGTAGCCGGATCATATTCCATTAATGGGTTGGCGCCGCTATAAATGGTATAGTTTGTCTTGCCGTTAACCTCCTTCTTAACCCGCATTCCGGCAGGATCGTAACTGTTTTTGATCTGTGGTATTCCATCTTTATTTACCTGAAGCAGACGTGATTCGCCATCGTAATGATAACTCCAGGCAACTCCATCTTGATATTTATTTGTCCGTGCTCCGGCAGCATCATTTTGATAAGTGGTATTTCCTTTGCTCCACAGGCGGTTAGCTAAATCATAACCTAACATTTCCATCTCTTGCAATTGCCCATTAGTATATATCTCTTGTCTAGTCCGGTTACCGGCACCATCGTAATACCAAGCTGTCCCTCTACCCCATGGAGTTACTCGGACATCTACCTTAGGTACATTTCCGGACCAAATTAGCCTGTTTAAACCATCATATTCGTAATAGTCGCCATTCATGCGGGTAATGTTACCGGAATTGTCATAAGTATAACTTAGGGTCAGCAATTCAGCTATACTGTTATTCTGGTTAATTTTGTTAACCCCAATCTTAACAATTCTTTCATTAACATCATAACTGTACTGATTTCGCATCCCATTAGCCAGTTGCATCTCCAGTAACTTATTGTTCACATCATACTGACACCCATTAACATATCCCGGTATTTGCTGCAAACGGTCTAACTCATCATACCGATACCTGACCGGTTCAGCCTTACCTGGATACCTAAGCTCCGTCATCCGGCCAAAAGCATCATACTGATAACCAAACTCAAAACGCTTACCATCGAGCATCGCGATTAACTTGGTTACCCGATTGCGTTGATCATACTCATATGTATATGAATCCATTCCCCAGGTTTGACTGATTAAGTTATCATTATTATCATAATTGTTACTGATAACTCTTCCATCGGGCTCAACAACCTGCTTCAACCGGTAACCGGCAAAAAACTCATAGTCCATCCTCTTAAAACCATTTGCTCCGGTTTTCCCGATCAAGTTGCCAACCTCATCATATTCATAGCTCTCGGGCGCCATGGGGTTTGATCCATCCTGAGGATAGTCGACCCGTTGCAGTCTTCCCAGGTTGTCATACATATATCGGGTCTTAGCGCCACGCGGATTGGTGACTTCAACCAGATTTGAAGCGGTATCATAGATATAACTGGTTTCGTAAGTAGTATACTCATCAGGGAATTCTTTCACCTTCACCAATCTGTCAAGGAGATCATGTTCCTGGATCTTCTTATTGCCGTTCGGGTCAATGGTGGTTAAAGTCCGGTCATCCCACTGATAATTAGTCGTGGCCCCATTAGGAAGCACCATCTTTGTCATCCGGTCGAGGGCATCATAACTGTAATCGATCGCTTGTCCCAGATTATTGATCTCTCGGATAACCCGCCCATTACTGTCATAAACATATTCCTTGATCTTAACTAAACTACCATTAAGCCTGCGTTGAATCAGTTGCGGCTTCCCCAATAAAGGATGATAGGTAATAACACCCTCCTGCCATCCTTCAGTATCATTACCATAATGTATGGTTACTGTATTTTTAGCGTCATTGTAAGTGATCTGCCGGGTTATGGCTAACTTTGGATCGTCATTTAAAAACGATTCTTTAGTCAACCTTCCTACTTCATCATAACGATACCTATAAATATTCATTTTTGAATCAAATGCTTTAGTTTTACGGACCAAATCAAAGTCATAGGAATAAACAGCAATTACCGTCCCATCCGGCTTATAGACTCCGGTTAAAAAATTATAGTTATAATTAAAGCAAAGCTTATTTCCTTTGGCATCAGTCTTTGATGTTATATTATTGTAACTGTCATAGGTATAGCTGGTTTCTAAATATTTACCATTATATAACTCCAGTTCCTTAACAACATTCCCTCTGGAGTCATACTGATACTCCGTCCTTTTAGTTTGAGTTGTATTATGGACGGGATCTTTGATTGTCGTAGTTACTACTTGAGGTAAATTCCGTTTGTCGCCAACAGTAGTATAAGTAGTCGATACAACCGTCCCATAGGGTTCTTTGACCATCGTACGGTTTCCCCAAATGTCGTAGGCATATTCATAAGTTGCCCCTGATCCTAAAGAGCCGTTCGCTCTAGTGTAATAGGTGGTTTCGGTCTGTGGAAAATAACGATAAGGTCTGTGGACTTCAGACTTAAATTCATAATATGTTTTATCGACCTGTTTTAATAATCTTCGCGAGAGATCATAATGAAGCTCTTTTTTGGTATTGCCATAATCAGTAAACTCATAACGTTTTATGCTTATCCCGTCATTTACTTCAATCGGTTTTGTTGGACCTTCATTCCGATTGCGAATGTACTTTACTACCCGATATGGCGATGTTGCTCCTGGCAAATAAATGCGTTGCTCAGTAATCCTGTTGCCAAAGTAGATCGAAGGAGTATAACTATATTCTGTCCTTGACCCATTATGACGCCAGATTATAAACTCTCTCTCTTTAGGCTCATACCCAATTGCCCGCCCTTTTGCATCAATAAAATGACCCTTATTATCAATTGACAAAATCGTTTTTCTGTCATTCAATACAACGCTGCTTAATCTCCGATATTTATTATCATAGTTGAAAACCAATTTGTATCCTGAAGAACTCTCCAAAGTCTTGATTCTTTGACCTTTTTCTGAACCATACTGAAAATTTTCAAAGGTATAGCTGATCGTATTACCCTTAGCGTCTGTCCATGAGTATTTTGTTAACACTGACCCATCACTAAAGACAACTTTTACTATCTCCCTGTATCTAAAATAAACCGTATATTTAGCTGCTCCTTCTCTAAATTCTTTCGTATAACTGGATGAAGATGGACTTGTTGGTGTAATTGAATAAGATTGACCACCAGGCAAATACATCTTTGAATCCCGTATATTTGGAATATCCCAATACCATCCTCCGCAAATGTAAAACGGTCAAAACCGCTGAGTTCAAACTGCCTTGCAAAAACCGATGCAGTCACCAGCATCGAAACTACGAAACCTAATCCCAGTAATAATCCTAACAAACGCTTCTTACCAAACACCAACCATCGCCCCTTTTAATTTTATCTTTTAAATTTTTACAATCAAAGATAAATATACCTAATATTCGTAATCATTCTGTATCTTCCTTTTTATGGGTTTTATTTTCATAAAATTTTTACATTAACAAAGGGGCAGTTACTATTGATTAGCAACTGCCCCTTGCTTTGACACTTAGCACTTCACCCCACAGCCTGGACCATCAGGTTCGCTACTTTATTGGAGAAATCGAGCGGATCTTCAACACTGAGTCCCTCAATTAGTAACGCTTGCCCGTATAACAGATCAACATAATCGCCAAACTTCTCACTTCCGGCCTGATGCAGGTTTTGTAAGGTCTTAAAGATCGGGTGATTCGGATTGATCTCCAGGATACGGGCCGCCTTCAAGACCGTCTGGTCCAGCTCCGCCAGGATCTGCTCCATCTGCAGACTGATCCCGTCTTCACCACTAACCAGGCAGACAGCACTCGATTTCAAGCGGTTACTCAGTTTTACTTCAACAACTTTATTACCCAACCGGTCCTTGATCGCTTTAAGTAATGGCTCATTTTCCTTGCGCAACTCTTCAGTGGCTTTCTTAGCTTCCTGATCCTGATCGCTGTTTAGATTCAAATCACCACGACTGATCGACTTAAAGTGCTTTCCTTGATACTCATGTAAGCTTTCAATCGCAAACTCATCGACCCGATCAAAGAAATACAATACTTCATAACCTTTTTCACGTAAAACTTCCATCTGTGGCAACCGCTCAACCGCATTCTTATCTTTGGCAGCCGCATAATAGATCTCGGTTTGGCCCTCCGGCATCCGTTTAATGTATTCATCCAAAGTGACTAAACCTTCACCCTTGGACGAAGGAAAGAGCAGTAAGTTTTGTAGTTTTTCTTTGGCTTGAACATTGAGATACAGTCCGCTCTTGATCGCTTTGCCAAACTCATTCCAGAACTTTTCGTATTTAGCCCGATCATTGTTAAGCAGATTCTCTAAATTCTTTAAGACACTCTTCTCCAAGTTTTTGCCGATCAACTTTAACTGCTTATCCTGTTGTAAGATCTCCCGTGAAATATTCAGCGAGAAGTCAGATGAATCAACGATACCCCTGACGAACTTCAAATACTCCGGCAGCAAGTCCTGACAGTTATCCATAATAAACACATTACGGCAGTATAACTTGATTCCTTGCTGATATTCCCTGGTATAGAAATCAAACGGCGCATGCCCCGGGATGAAGAGTAACGCAGTGTACTCAACCACACCTTCAACCTTGGTATGCATGATCTCCAACGGTTCAGTCCAGTCATAAAAGACACTCTTGTAAAACTCTTGATACTCTTCAGCCGTAATCTCCGATTTATTCTTCGTCCATAATGGAGTCATCGAGTTTAAAACCCGGGTTTCGATTGTTTGGGCCGGTGTTGCCCCCTCGATCTCCTTACCGTTCTCATCGACCGGTTTGACTTCTTTGGGGAAATTCAGCTTAATCGGGTAACGGATATAGTTTGAATATTTTTTAACCAGATTTTGCAGGGTATAGCGATTTAAGAAATTTTCTTCGGGTTTTTCGGCATTACGGTATTCTTCATTGAGTTTTAAAATAATTGTTGTCCCCCGGCCACTCCGTTCCGTCTCTTCGATCGAGTACGTCCCATCACCGGTCGACTCCCATTTAACCGCTTTATCAACGCCGGCTGCCCGGGTAATCAAAGTCACTTGATCGGCAACCATAAAGGCGGAGTAGAAACCAACCCCAAACTGTCCAATCAACTCGGCGACACTTTGTTTTTCAGCAGCCTGAGTCTGCATCTTCTCAAGGAATGCTTTTGTCCCCGACTTCGCGATTGTCCCGATGTTCTCTACCACTTCATCATAGGTCATTCCGATCCCGTTATCAGAGATTGTTAAAGTATGGTTGGTCTCATCGACTTCTAAGAATATTTGAAACTCACTGTCGCCTTCAAGCAGCTCAACGTTGGTCAATGACTGAAATCTGATCTTATCAATTGCATCCGACGCATTGGAGATCAACTCCCTTAAAAAGATCTCGCGGTTAGTATAGATCGAATGGACCATTAAATTTAACAACTGCTTCGTCTCGGCTTGAAATTCCCGTACTTGTTTCTCCATCTAATCCCCTCCAAATAATCTTAGAATCTTTATTATCAAAAAATATTTTAATCATCGCCCTAATTTTGTCAAGGCTATTTATCAATAAAACCCAATAATCTCTTGCCTACCTCAATCGGCCTTCCTTCCACTGCCCGCGGATCATCATTTAGCTCAAGCTCCCACATACAATGCGCCGCATAAGCATCCTCCGGTGTCTTAAAGTTCTCTGCCTCGCCAAACAGACTAAACGTCACCGAACCGGTCATTCCAACACCAACCTCATCTGCTTGATCATTCCGGTCAACATAACGGTAACGAAACAGATACAACATCCTGACATCGCCGGTCGGCGGCCAAAACAGCTCTCGCTTATCCCAAAGTTCGATCTGATCCGGTGGCGCCCCATATTCGTTAGGGTGCATCAGCCACGAAACCATCTTACATAGCGCTTGATACTCCGGTTTCCGCGCTTTTAACGGAATCTCATCCTCCAATCCTAATTCCGCTAAATAGTCAAATACCCGCTCAGATACTGCCGGATTTAAGGACAGCTCCAGCAAATCCTGGCGTACACTCGTTTCTCCCAAACTATACAATGAGTATAGTGCTTCCAACCGTACCATCGGATCCGGATGGTCTTTGGCCAGATTCAGCACCTTGATACTCTCTGCTCCGGGTAGATAACATAATGCCGCGCAAGCCGTAACCGCATAACTATACAGTTCGGATTGCCGCTCCTCAATCCACGTCCTCAATAATGGTATACAATTTGGATAAGGATAAACCTGCAGTCGCCCCAGACGCATAAAGCGATTGGCAAAATCAATCAGCGCCACTGCTTTAAAATCATTATTACTAAGGATACTCTCCAATGCCGGAAATAATAGCTCAACTCCAGCGACATCATCGGCAATCGAATCCAAAATCACCGCTACCATATAGTCAGCTGGCCAATTGGGATTGGTAAGTTCGGTGACGATCTTTTGTAATCCTTCCGGGGTACCTATTAACGCCAGAATCTTTAAACAAAAAGCCTTTTCATCCTGGTCCAACCGGGGATATAAGTTCAACAGCGGCTCAGTCCCCTTATTTCTAAAAACTTGAATCGCTTCCGGGTCCTCCGTATTTTGAATCAGCGCAAAAATTGTATACCAACGATGGGTCCAGGGATTAGGTTTGGGTGGCATCTCGCGGTATAAGGCTTCAAGGACCAACCAGGCATCACGCTTACCAATTGCTCCAACTTCGGCCAGGACCTCTTCCGCTTGATCGTAAAGCTCCTCTTCTTCACTGAAAATCCCATCAAGATATCTTTGAACAGGAGTTTTCAAACAGATCACCTATCCTTAATTCTTTGTTGACATTATTAGTTAACATTCTTTGTTAACTCCTCTTTAGTTATAGATTCCATAAGATGAATTTCAAATCCTTTTCCAATATAAAATCGGCCAAATTGATCTGCCTGAAAATAACTTTATTTTGAAATAAATCGAAAAAAATTGATCCTTTGTTACATTATTATTTTTGTTTTTCCATCTGAATATGTTAAAATAATAGATATATTTTACCTTTAAATTAACAAAAGGAGGCGTATTGATGAAAAGTTTGAAAGGGACCAAGACTGCTGAAAACCTTTTAAAAGCATTTGCCGGTGAATCACAGGCAAGAACCCGCTATACTTTTTATGCATCGATTGCAGACAAAGAAGGGTACAAGCAGATTAAAAACATCTTTATTGAGACGGCTGACAACGAAAAAGAGCATGCCAAACGCTTTTATAAACTTCTCCTTGAAGGATTTGACGGCCAACTGCCCGCAATGATTGATATCAACGCTTCATATCCGGTTGCTCAGGGAACTACTTTAGAAAATCTGAAAGCTGCCGCCGGTGGCGAAAATGAAGAATGGACCGAACTCTATCCAGCCTTTGCCAAAGTAGCAGAAGAAGAAGGATTCCCCGAAGTTGCGGCTGCTTTTAAAATGATTGCTACCGTTGAAGCAAAACATGAACTACGCTATAAAAAATTAGCCGATAATATCCAAAACAACAAAGTATTCTCAAAAGATAATATGATTCAGTGGAAATGCGGTAACTGCGGTTATATTCATGAAGGTAATGATGCACCGCAAAAATGTCCGGCCTGCCTCCATCCACAAGCATTCTTTGAAGTGTTTGTTGAAACATATTAATACATTCTGATAATTATGATTAAATTAATATACCCCATCCAAGCTATGGATGGGGTTATCTATCAAATCAATCAATAGACACGTAAGTAATCTTAAAACCGGGGATTGATATGTTTAATTATCTCACGATGATATTCCAATAAAGATAAATTAATCGCATTCTTCATAATCTCAATCATCTCTTCATTGGTAATCTCTTTAATTTCTTTATTAATACCATTCTGGGTTACATAACCTACAGCACGATCTACCGCCTGTCGAATTGCAATATCAAAATAAGTAAATTGCAAAGTTATAACACCCCCTCTAAAATAACACATCTTATTCTATCATGATTATCGGATAATTTTGGTTAAAATATAATTAATTTCAGTTAAATTATTGTAAACAATTTCTTTTTATAGATATTATATTCTTAACAGCTTAAAGATAGACCATCTTTTCATAATTAAAGTATTACAAAAAGAAAAACCACTCATCAAATGAACGGTTATTGGTTTATAAAATGGCGCGCCCGCCTGGACTTGAACCAGGGACCCTTTGATTCGTAGTCAAATACTCTATCCGCTGAGCTACGGGCGCATTATTGTTGATAAATGGCGGAGAGAGAGGGATTCGAACCCTCGCTAGGATCGCTCCTACTAACGGTTTAGCAAACCGTCCCCTTCAACCTGCTTGGGTATCTCTCCGAATGAACCTTTTGGTCCGGCGATTTGTCGCCTTATTTATTTACTGGCGGAGGAGGAGGGATTCGAACCCCCGGTACCTTTCAGTACAACGGTTTTCAAGACCGCCTCCTTAAACCACTCGGACACTCCTCCAAAGAGTACAATTAATCAAGTTTTCACAACGCAAAGATAATTTTAACACATGCTTAAACTACTGTCAAGCAAAGAGATCCCTTTGGAAAAAATTCCTTATAGCAGCGCTTCATTTAGCTATTGTTTAGTGTTACTTCTTTTGCGATAATTAATACATCAAATAGTATTGAGGATAAAAATGAACAAAATTGACCGTTTAGCCGGTATTGTTTTTATCTTAAGCCGGAAATCAAAAGTCCGTGCTTCGGAATTAGCCGAACTTTTTGAAGTATCAGAGCGTACCATTTACCGGGATATCCAAGCCCTTTCCGAACTACAAGTCCCAATAATTGCCGAGTCCGGTGTTTCAGGTGGTTATAGTATTGCTTCTGATTACTTCTTGCAACCAATAATTCTTACCGAAGATGAATCGCAAGCCATCTTTTTAGGTTGTGAATTTATCAAAAACCAGCATGGTTTCCCATATGCGAAAGCTGCCGCCCGAGCCCTGGAAAAGATAACAAAAATCATTCCCAAAAACAATCTGTCTAAAGCTGAAGCCGTACTCCAAAAAATTGTTTATAATATTCCGGCGAACCAAATTGATCCGGAGTTAGCGAAGCGTTTATCCTTAATCAATCAACTGATCGCCGAGCATCAATCAGCAATCATTGAATATGAAACCCCGGACCGTAAAGTATCAACACGCAAAATTGATATTTATATGTTAATGTACGAGTTTGATGCCTGGCATATTATTGCATACTGCCACACCCGTAATGACTATCGCCAGTTCAAATTGGCACGAATCAAAAGAATTGAACCCACCGGCGAATACTTTGTGCCAAACGAACTGCCTGAAGAACCAAAGGAGACTGTATCCGGCGCAGCCGAACGGACGATTGTTATCCGGATTACTCAAAACAGCAATGCGAGCTTAAAGGTGTTCGAAAATCCCTATTTGCGTGATAATATTACTGCCAATAACCAAGAGTATCTCGAACTTTCTTTCCCTGATAAATGGATCAGAAATAATTACTTGATCCAACTGGTCTTAAGTTTCGGCAAAGATGCTGAAATAATCAGCCCTCCGTCATTGCGCCAAGAACTACAGCAAGAACTGTCTGCAATGCAAAAAATATATGAAACTTGAATTACATCAAAATTGATCACCATTCCTGACACACTAGTGTCAGGAATTTTTTGTTACCATTAAGCTAAAACAATAAATGCCCGGGCCATTCTTTAATAATTAACGTGGAGGTGATTGATAATGTTTCAAACCCTAACCCCAAATCTGATGGTTGAAGATGTAAATGCTACAATTAAGTTTTACCAAGATTTACTGGACTTTCAGGTTATTGCTTCTGTCCCTGATGAAGGTGAGCTGGATTTTGCAATTGTAACCAGTGGTAATATCACTCTATTGCTCCAAAAACGGACAAGCCTAGTCGCAGAAATTCCATTTTTTAAAGATAAACCACTTGGCGGCTCATTGACACTGTATATCCAAACTACCGGAATTGACGAACTATATCAACGAATCAGCCACCAAGTTACAATTGTCCAGGACCTCCATACTACTTTTTATGGTACTAAAGAATTCGCCATTGAAGATTGCAACCAATTTATCCTGGCTTTTGCTGAGAAGATCAATTAAGGAGAAATCACAATGGAATCAAATCTATTAATTTGTGAACAGTTTACAATCGTCGGTCAGCTTACTCAGATTGAAAATTCATCACCAGAAAGTACTCGCCAGGCAATTAGCGCTGCTTGGGGAAATTTCTTTACCAACAATCTTCTTACCAAGATACCCAATCAAGTTAATCCTGGAGTTATCTATGGTATCTACACCAACTATAAGTCGGACTTCCATGGTCCGTATGATCTTATAATCGGTTCTCCGGTTACTGTTGTCGATCAGGTTCCAGCGGGCTTAGTAAGCCTGACTGTCCGCGCATCAAAGTATAAAGTCTTTACTGCCAAAGGACCGATGCCGATGGCGTTGGCCCAAACCTGGAACGATATCTGGAACTCAGGCTTAAAGCGTGCTTATCAAGTTGACTTTGAAGTATACGATCATCGTTACCAACAACCCACTCCTGAAGTAGATGTCTATATCTCTATACCCTAATTGATGATCAAAAGGGGCTGCTTAAAACAGCCCCTGATCTTATTCAAGTTGTAACTCATTGATCCGGTTCATGTAGATCCGGGTCAAGGCATCCGCCTCCTCACTGGTATTAGCCTCCGAGTAGATTCGAAACACCGGCTCTTCCGCATCCGGTAATACCAAAGCCCAGCCTTGATCGTGAAATACTTTAAGTCCGTCGGTCATCTCTACTTGACGTTCTTTATTCTCCTCGAACAAGTTACGCATAATCCGGCCTTTCTGCTCCCAGGGACAATCCACTTCCTGATAGCTTCGTTCTACTGGAGGGATTAACTGTTTTGCTTCCGAAAGCGACAGCTGTTCTCTGGCTAACAATTCCAAGAGTTTCAACATGCTAAAGATCGCATCGAAATGCGGCAAATAGGAGCCTTGTCCATCCAAAGCCGGAAAGAGGCGTTCCTGGACCATCTTCTCCATCAGTGAGCGTGGCGTCGCCTTGGTTCTGATTACTTTGCCGTGGAACTCCTTGGCTAAACTTTCAATAAAATGTGGTGCGGTAACCTGAACCGGTACTGCTGCCTTAGGATGATACTTCAAAACCTGGAATGCCAGGAGCGCGGTTAATTGTTCTTCTTTGAGAATTTCGCCATTCTCATCAATTACGATTAAACGCTCGGCATTGTTATCAACTATTACACCCAAATCCGCCCGATTGTTTTTAATTGCCTCTGTAACCTGCGAGAGCGTTCCTAACAGTTCTTTGAGCGTCCGGGGCCGACTCCGGTTGACCTCATCACCACAGTCAATCACCTGACAACCTAACTCCTCAAACAATCCGGGAAGAATCACCGACAGGCTGCTCGGTTCAAAAACTGCAGCAATCTTAAATTTACGATTGATAATTAACTCTTTGAGCTCCGGACTTAATCCTCCCTCCAAGTAGGGATTGATTAACTGCGGTACAAACATTAATTCGCCCATTGCATCCGAAGCAACCCGCGGAAAATCTTCGCTGAAGTAACTGTTTTCCAACGAACGTTCGGTGGCTTTATCAATATTCAGACCATGTTCATCAAAGAATTCGATTAAAATTCCTTCATGGTCATGCGGGTTAATCCGTAAATGAACTCCCCCTTTAACTCCCAAAGCTACCAGGGCATATCTGGTAACCGGAGTTGCCATCGTCCCCAAGTCATAAACATCTACTCCGGCTGCCAATAAACCCGAGATTAAAGCCCGTTTAAAAACACGGGAGCCTTTAAAATTATCCGAACTGACCACCGCTTTTGAACCCGGTTTTAGATGGGATCCGAATACTGCGCCAAACTTGGCAACATGCTCCGGAGTGATCTCCTGATTCACAGTACCACTGATACCGGAGTTTCCAAAGAGACTCCGTGCGCTCTTTTTGGCCCAAATCAAGCTTTCATTTAATGTAGTGCCACTGTCAATCTCTTTATCCGGCCAGATTTTAACCTGCGACTTGATTATCGTCTTGACTCCCAGCGATACTCCTTCTCCCAATACCGCCCCCTCAAAAATATAGTTCTTCCCTTTTAAATGATTATGGTGACAAAGAATTGAACCGCGGATTTCAGAGTCAGGACCAACATAACAATGATCCCAGAGAATTCCCCGTTTGATGCTTGACTGTTCCCGGACGATTCCATAGTCTCCAATCACCGTAAAAGACCCGACCTTTGATTGGGATTCGACACGACAGTAGCTCCCCAGTAAAGCCGGCGCTTCAATCTCCGCATCAGGAGCAATTTCGGTCATTTCACCAACCCAAACTCCCGGTTTGATCTCGGTACCCGGGATTGTGATATTAGCTTTACCGATCAGCACGTCAGTATGAGCCTGCCGGTATTGTTCCAGATTACCGATATCCGACCAATAACCCGTAGCCACATAACCATAGATCGGTTCACCGTTCTCTAATAATTTAGGAAACAAATCTTTACTGAAGTCAAAGGGTTTCCCAGCTTCAAAATAGTTAAAGATCGACGGTTCTAAAATATAGATCCCGGTATTTACAGTGTCACTGAAGACTTCACCCCAACCCGGCTTCTCCAGGAACCGTTTTACTTCACCGTCAGATCCGGTAATCACGACGCCGTATTCTAAAGGATTATCAACTTTGGTCAATACCAAGGTTGCCGTAGCTCCTTTTTCGCGGTGGAACTTAACCGCAGCGCTTAGATCGATATCCGTTAGCGCATCCCCGCTGATAACTAAGAAAGTATCATCCAAATGACGCTCAATATTTTTAACACTCCCGGCTGTCCCCAATGGCTTGTCCTCAATGAAATACTGCATCTTTAAACCAAAATCACTGCCATCTCCAAAATAGTTTTCAATTGCTTCCGGCAGATAACATAGGGTAACCAGCACGTCATGAAAATCATGTTTTCGCAACAGATCGATGATGTGCTCCATCATCGGGCGGTTAGCGATGGGGACCATTGGCTTCGGTTTATTACACGTTAAGGGCCTCAGCCGGGTTCCTTTTCCGCCTGCCATAATTACTGCTTTCATCTTTATCCTCCTTCAAACTTATATCCTGATAGCGACTGAAATCATGCTCTCGATCACGCTCATCCATCATTTTGGCCATCTTGATCTCCCGCAGGATCTCTTCATGCATCACCGGTTGCCAGTTGGAGATCTTAAATTCATGCAGAATCTCTTCATAAACATTGATTGTTTGAGTGGCAATCAAATCCCAATTGTAGACATTGGCGATATCTTGCAAAGCCCGTTCGCGCATCTGCATTGCATGATCGGGATGATCCAATGCCCATAAAATATTGTCAGCAAGGGAGATTGGATTGTCTGCATAAGCTTTGAGGCCATTGACTCCATGATGGACAATCTCACTTAACCCTCCGGTATCGGAAACGATAATTGGCGTTCCTGCAGCCATTCCTTCCAAGGCAACAATGCCAAAAGGCTCATACAGACTTGGAAATACGGCAATATCAGCACACTTGTACAATGCATTGCGCGTATTATCATCAATATATCCGGTAAAATAGATCCGATTATAAATTCCTAACTGATAAGCCCGGTGGCACAACTCGTCGAGATAAGCTCCTTTTCCGGCAATGACCAGCTTAACCTTGGGATTAACCGCCAACACCCGCGGCAAGGCCTCCAAGAGTACTCCCAGCCCTTTCTCACGGACGATCCTGCCAACATGAAAAATCAGTTTCTCATCAGGAGCGGCATAACGGTTGCGAATCACTGTCGGATCAATCGTCGTTTGATTAAATTCTTCCGGATAGACCCCATTGGCAATGATTCTTAATTTATCATCAGGAATCTGGAAGACCCGTTGCAGTTCAGCTCTCATATAGTTGCTGCAACAGATAATGCGCCAGGATTCGTAACCCAGCCACCATTCCACATCACTGATATAACGTTGCAGTTGATTGTGAAGCCCATTGTTGCGGCCATATTCAGTCGCATGAATTGTTGATACTAATGGAACTTGCCAGGAATGCTTCAGGCTTTTGCCTGCAAACGCCGCTAACCAATCATGGGAATGGATAATATCAAAATTCAAACCGGCTATTCTCAATTTATTAGCCTGTTCCATCATATTAATATTGAGCTGCAGCACCCAGGTCAGAAAGTCGGGTGCTACCGGATTACTCATCGTTACGCGGTAAACCCGGACACCGTCAACAATTTCAAAATCAGGAGCACCTTGGACACCACACGTAATAACATGTACTTCTTCACCCTGCTTCGCCATTGCTTTTGACAGATCATAAACATGACGGGCAATTCCTCCGACAATCTTCGGCGGAAACTCCCAGCTTAACATTAATACTCTCAATTGCATCACCTCTTGCAAAGTTAATTTGATCAGACTTTAATAGAAATAATAATCCCTGCCATTAAAGTTTAGTGTAACCAGGAATTATATATTTATAACAAATATTTGCCAAAAGAAGAAAAATTAAAAAAGCTGCCGCAAAATCGCCTTTTGCAACAGCTTTGAAAAATCTTCCTTTATCTGGAATATGTTTCACGTTAAACCTTTTTGAAATTAATTTCACCAATCAGCCGGCGGCAGTAAATTCTCGGCTTCGGGCTTTCAGTACCGCTTCCCAGTCTTCAGTGGCCAACGGCCGGTCAAAGCTCCGGAAACCGGCTAATTTGAAACCATGTTTCTCCGCCAACCTTCTGGTATAATCAATCGTATCAATATCAATATCAATTCCTAAACTGAAATGTCTATAATCCTGCTCTAATGCCAGCATCATCGTCTCTGACATACAGGCATAAGCTAATCCTTTTTCAAAACCGAAGTTCCAACCGAAGTCTGGTAAGCCCGGCACAGCAACTACTCCACCATCAATCACCAAAACATCCGGTCTGGCTTCTTTAACCTCCACACTGACATCCGGTGGACGGGCAACATCGCAGACAACCGCACCAAACTTCAGCATATTCGGCATGATCAAACTATTCACCTGGCTCGTAGCGGTAATCACCACATCAGCGCGGGGTAAATAATTGGCCAGGTCAACCGTATAAATAACCGGGCTCTCTCCCATAACCAACTCCGCAAACTGTTGATATTCTTCCAGTGGAGCCTCCGGAGCCGGAATCCGTGGATGATTTTTGACAAACTCAACAATTGCTCCTCCTGTTTGAAGGTCACGGTTGATATGCTGATAAATCTCGGCCGTAACCTTCATCAACCGCCGGCGGCTATGCTGTTCATTTTGTGGATTACCGATTAAAATTAATGAATTGACCTTCTCTGCCAGCAGCAATGTACATGCCCTGCCAATTGAACCTGTCGCCCCAACCACCGCTGCAGTAGTCCGGTCCATTGGGACATTTAACTGTCTTGCTGCTTCGAGAGTAGCTTCGACCGCAGTGGCGACGGTGTAACTATTACCTGTGGTAAGCGCAACACCCAGATCTCGGAGATCACGGCCGCCTTTGGTAACAACGGACGTATACGCTCCCAATCCAACTATTTTGGCGCCACGGTTTTTAGCCAATGTCACGGCAGCACCCAATTCTTTAAGGACCTGTTCTTTCGACATCTCCATCAGCTCTTCGGAAGTCCGGCAAACAGTAATAAACTCACCGTAAGCTTTCCGTCCCGACTTTGCTGTTATTTGGACCGAAGCGATCGGAAATGGTTCAACCAGGTCGTTCCACCGCCACACAAGATCGCCCAACTGCTTCTCGGAGAAGAACTTTAATGACTCATCAAACTCAATATAATTTTTTAAGTACAACGGATGAACTAAAAAAGCAAATCGGCCTTCATCTGCTGTATTCAATGGCTGTATCGGTACCTTCGGGACCGGTATCGTGGCTGAAGTCTTTGGTGGTACAGCTCCAATCAAATGTGATAAGAATGCAGCCGTATTACCTATCGCCAGACAGGCGGCCATCCGTTCGATTGCATCCATCGCCTGCCGACATTGCTCCATACTGATATTCAACGGTGGTTCCAGCCTGATCACAGCCGCACCATTAAGTGTCGGAGCAACTCTTAGTTTTTCAACATTCAATAAGTAACTGGAGACTACCGGTGATAGAAATTCCTGATCGGCAATGATCCCTAACAGACTGTCCGGCAGATTATTTTTGGTTACTCCCAGTTCTAATCCCAACATTAACCCTTTACCACGAACATCAGCGATCACATGGGGATACTTGGCCCGGATCACTTGAAGCCGTTCCAGTAAGTATTCTCCCTTACGGTTAATTTCATTAAGTAACTGTTGATCATTTTGCGTCAATAATTCCAAGACCCGAAGTCCGACTCTGCAAGCTAATGTATTTCCGGCGAAAGTTGAAGAATGTTTGAGCGCAAAGTCTTCACAATATGCATCTTCTTGACACAAGACAGCGCCAATGGCTACAATACCGCCACCCAGCGCTTTGGCCAAAGTGATAATGTCAGGGGTGATTTCATCATATTCCGAAGCAAACATCCGGCCGGTCCGCCCCAGTCCCGTCTGCACTTCGTCAACGATCAACAACACTCCGTACTGTTCACATATTTCTTTCGCGGCTTTTATATAACCGGGGGGAGGAATGATGATTCCGCCTTCACCCTGAATCGGCTCGACAATAAACGCCGCATAAAAGTCCGGTTTAGCCTGAAGCTCTTGTTTCAAAGCATCAATGTCGCCATAAACAATCCGTTCAAATCCTGGTACCGGCGCTCCAAAACCAGCTTGATAAGAATCTTTTCCGGTTGCTGATAAAGCGCCTAGGGTCTTACCGTGAAAACTGTTTTCGGTCGTTAAAATACCGGTCCTGCCGGTACGGATTCGTGCCATTTTAATAGCGGCTTCAACTGCTTCGGCGCCACTGTTAGCAAAAGTTACATATTTTAACCCTTTAGGAGCAATACTGATTAGCTTGCGAGCCAGTTCCCCAGCCGCATCCAAATACGATGGCTGAATAAAACTTGGCTCCTGACTATCATGCACTTGAATGATAGCATCCCAAATCTCCGGCGGATTAAAACCAAAAGGAAGGGCTCCGTATGAAGCGATAAAATCCAAATACCGTTCCCCTCGATCGTCAATTAACTCACAGCCCACTCCTCGCTTAAAGACTTTATCCATATTTAACTGGTGCAATCTTTTAGCTAGAATAGGATTTACATACTCTGCATATGGATGCATTAGTTCCTCCGATCACATAATCTGTAAATTCATCTACGCCTGTCTCAAACAGTTGCTACGTAGGTTAAAGATAAGGGCTTATCGATTTTTCACCTGTTTCCATGAACTATTGCTTAAACACTCACATAAACCAGTTTAGCACTTATTGGATCAATGGTCAACATCTAGCGTTCTCCCTGATTAGTATTACCATATATACTAGAATAATCCATTGAAAATAAGCTTAAAAATTTCAGCCAGGCCTTTGCAGACAACCTGGCTGATTAAACTTACTTGGTATTTTCTGGTTGATTATTTCGTTTCACCCAAAACCAACTGATACTTTTAAAACGTTTTCGGACAAAGTACCAACAACTACTGATTAAGATGATTAGCAAAATAATTTTTTCGGTCAAATTAATGCCTCCTCTTCGTTTCCCGACCGGTTGCAAAACCGCTAACTTAGGTGTAGTCTTATCAAAAGACTTCAATTGACTTATTTGGCTATTAGGCCCTGATTTTGGTGCCAGGAGATCCATTATTAAAGGATCAAATTTTTCTGCAGTACCACCGCCAATAACCCAATCACCTGGTTCTTTGTCAACTTTACGGTAAAAATCATCACCAAACCCGTCATAAGAACCGACAAACACATAATAGTTCCAGTTTTTATTGGGAATGTCAATTAAGTTTTGAGGAATTTTGGCTCTAATCGTCTGACCGTCACCCAACACTTCCGTTTCAAGCGGACGACATTTCAACGTACCATTGTCATAAATTAGATATTGGCTATTGCCCCAGCCAACAATCTTTAAACAGATGTCCCAGGCATATTTAGGATTAAATTCTACATTGGCGCCTTTTTTGGGCAACTTACTGTAACCTTGGTTAGGTATACTATCAATATAAATCCTTAAATTTTGGTGGATGAATCCTTCCGGTGCCATCCATGGGTTAGTTATTTTACTGAATGTGGTGTCAAAATAGACTGTATCCGCATTCTCCTTCCAGACCCGGAACTGCGTGATATCAAACAAACCCTGATAAGGTTTAAAAGCGACATTGTTGGGGTACTGGTAAGTACCATAGCCATGATCATCTCCGACCGGATCTTTCATATCAAAAAAGACCTCGGGATAACCGGCTCCCATTAAAACAACAGTTAACCCGAAGATCAATATTATCTTTGGCAATTGCTTAATTAACACAAAATCCACCCCCAAATAAATTTATGAGTGGAAGTGGATTAATATAACCAAAATAAAATTCTTGTCAAACTTTATTCAGAAAAACTCTGGGTATCCGATCCCCCAGCATACAAGTTACTTCATAGTTTATTGTCCCAAGAATCTGGGCAACATCGTCGACAGTTATTGCCTGCGATCCTTCTGAACCAATTAAAGTAATTTCTTGACCGATCTCTATCGGTTCGTCATCCACATCGATCATACACTGATCCATACAGATCGTTCCAACTATCGGATATCTTTTACCCCTGATTAAGACAGCAACCTTGTTTGACAGGATCCGGGACCAACCATCTGCATAACCGATTGGAATGGTTACTATTGTTGTATCCTTTTGGGCTTGATATCTTAATCCATAGCTAATCCCGGTCCCTTGGAGTACTTTCTTAATAAATATCGCTTTGGTCTTTAATGAAAATACCGGTTTTAGCTTAACTTGGTTCGGATTTTCAAGACAGTCCGATGGCATTAGTCCATATAGCATTATTCCCGGTCGTACCATATTATAGTAGGAATCAGGTAAATCAATAATTCCGGCGCTATTAGCCAGATGGATTTTTTCCAGCTCAACCCCCGCATTGATTAATCGCTTAACAACTCCGTCAAATCTTTCGATTTGTGTTTTGGCAAATGTTTTATCCTGGTGATCGGCAGTAGCCAAGTGCGAATAAATCCCTGTTGCTTTGATTAGTGGTAATACCGACAGGCTTTTAAAGAAACTGCCGGCATCCTGATAGGGGATTCCTACCCGTCCCATTCCGGTATCAACTTTAACATGTACGGCAACCGGCGTTTCCAATCTACGTTTAACTGCTTCCCGTGATAAAGCAACGGCCGCATCTAATAGACAAACGGTAGCAGTAAGATTATAATCTAAAAAAATCGCCGCTTGGGTACTTTGTAATGGTTGAAAGACTAAGATCGGGGCCTGAATTCCCCCCTGACGGAGCGCAATTCCTTCTTCAGGCAAGGACACTCCCAGCCAGGTTGCTCCGGCTTTAATTGCCGTTCGGGCTACTTCTACGGCTCCATGGCCGTAGGCCTCAGCCTTAACTACCGCCATGATCTCCACCTTTGGCCCAACCAGCCGTTTTACCTCTGTTAGATTATGGGTTAAAGCAGCAAGATCAATCTCCGCCCATACAGGTCTGATCTTTTCCGGATACCGACTCACTTTAACACCTTCCCTAATGCCTTCGGAATTGTTAGCAACAAATCACTGGTTATATAACCAACAGCGCCAACTGCTTCACTGACTATATCTCCAGCCAAACCATGGATATAAACCCCCGCTAGCGCTGCGTCATTAATTGTCAATCCTTGCGCAATCAATCCACCAATAACTCCCGCTAAAGCATCTCCCATTCCGGCAGTAGCCATACCCGGATTGCCGGTGCTGTTGATGTATACCTCGCCATCTGGTAGTGAAATAATTGTCCGGGCTCCCTTGAGAATTACTACTATATTATTATGCCGGGACATTCTTTGAGCTAGGGCCACCCGATCCCGCTGTACCTCACTGACCGGAATCCCCGCCAATCTCGACATCTCTCCTGGATGCGGGGTTAGAATAACAGGTTGCTTCAGTTGTTGCAGCAATTGTTGATTGGCAGCTAAAATATTTAATGCATCCGCATCGATCACCAACGGAACTTCTGCTTTGTTCAGTAACTCCTTAAGAAAATCCACTCCATCGGTTGCGGTTGTCATTCCGGGGCCAACAACAATACAATCGTATTTGGTAAGGTTGACGCTTAATTCACTCCAAGTAGTCACCATTGCTTCGAGTGGTTTATCCGGTAACCAAAGTCCATCCCGGATGCCGATAGTTACCAGACCACAGCCAATTCTTAATGCCCCTAAGGCAGTAATTACTGGCGCTCCGGTCATTCCTTGCGAGCCGCCAACAACCAAAACATGGCCATTGCTTCCCTTATGCGCTGTTGGTTGACGTTTGGGAACTATTTCGGTTACTTTTTTTGCTGATAAATAATTTATCTTGAGAGCATCGTTGTTTAATAATTCCAATGGAAATCCAATTGAAGTTACAATAACCTTTCCGGCAAAATCAGCGCCCGGAAAGGTTATTAATCCTGGTTTAAGTAGTCCAAAAGTGACGGTAAGCTCTGCCTTAACCGCCAAAACTTCGACTTGTCCTGTATCGATGTCAATCCCTGAAGGAATATCGATTGCCACTACCGGCTTTTGGGATTGATTAATTACTTCAATCATCGCTTTGATAATTCCCTGCGGTACACCCCGTGACCCGGTTCCCAGCAGGGCATCAACGACTAGATCAGCTTGATTTAAATCTTCTTTCCTAAATTGATCAAAGACAGTTACAGTAACGCCATAATTGAGAGCTCTTTTCAGGTTAAGAGCAGCTAATCCACTATATTGTTCGGCTTCACAGGGCAAGAACACTTGAACCTCAGCCAATTTCTCTTTTAGCAGTCTTGCTAAAGCAAGTCCGTCACCGCCATTGTTCCCTTTGCCACAAAAAATTACAAATCGCTTCCCGGCAATAGTTCCCCAGCGTTCAACAATCGCATCCAATACCGAAAGAGCGGCCCGTTCCATCAGGATATCTCCGCTCATCCCGTAATCTGCCTGTGCTCTTTCATCGATCGTTCTCATTTCGGCCGCAGTTGCCACTTTCACTTGGATTCACACCTTCTTGCTATCCATACTGTCAAACTTCTAAAATGACCTGTGCCGTTGCATATTCTCTACAATGCGAGATACTAAGATGGACCTTGGAAACCCGTTGTACTTGCAGAAACTCCGCCACTTTTCCTGAGGTTTTGAAATACGGTGCCCCTTGGGCATTATGAGCGACTTCAATTTCCTGCCAGCAAAATCCTGCCAACCCCGTACCCATTGCTTTTAATAATGCTTCTTTGGCAGCAAAAAAACCTGCTAGGCGATGTGCCTGCAACTTACTTTCCAACCGTTCATTCTCGGTGAACACCTTTTCGTTAAAACGTTCATTTTGAATGGCGGCTTCGATACGGCCAATCTCAATAATATCAATTCCTATTCCCAATATCAAAACTACCATCCCCTTTAGCCTAATCAATTCTTTCTTTTTTATCTATGGCTTTTTATAAAATGAAGTCAATGCATGTTCAAAACCAAGTTGCCGGTATTGTAAGATCGGTTCGGTACCACCAACCAGCAGGTATCCCCCCGGAACCAACGATTGATAAAACTTAGTATAAATATTATTTTTAGCCTCTTCAGTAAAGTAGATCACTACATTGCGGCAGACAATCAAGTGAACATTTGTTTCATAAGGATCGTGTAACAGATTATGGTGCCTAAACTCCACCATCCGCTTTATTTCATCTTTAAGTATGAAATTTGAACCGTTTTTCTCAAAATACTTCTCCTGCAAATGGACCGGTAAACTCCTCAAATCATTTGCACCGTATATCCCTTCTTTTGCTTTAGCCAAGATCTCACGGTCAATATCGGTAGCAACAATTTTCACCCGGTCCCGCGCTCTTAGTTCACTGACAATTATTGAAATCGAATAGGGCTCCGAACCATCAGAACATCCTGCACTCCAGATCCTGATCTGCGAATACTTCTTTAACATTTCGGGAATAACCTTCTCCCACAATTCAATAAACCGTTCCGGATTTCTGAAAAACTCAGAGACATTGATGGTAAGTTTATTAACAAACTCCCGAAATTTTTCATGATCCGTCTCCAAAACATGCAAATATTCACCGTATTCGGTGATACCCCACGCCTGCATCAATGAGTTGATGCGCCGGTCCATCTGTTGACTCTTATAGTAACTAAGGTTAATTCCGCAAAGAACTCCGACTTTTTCTTTAAATGTTTGATAGTCCACCTTGACAGCCCCTTATAGTTGTAATAAAAATATATTAGTTTAAATATTTGACAATCATCTCTAATGGCCTTTTTTCCGGACCCTTCGTTTGCTTTAACGGATAACCAATCGGAATTACTGCCATAAATTCGCCTTTTGGTTCTCCCAGCAATGTTAAAACTTCATCCTTGATTAAAAACAAAATTCCCAGCCAAACAGATGCCAGTCCGAGCGATGTTGCCGCTAACAATAGATTTTCAACTGCTGCGGCCGAGCTTTGGATCTCCATCGTTCGAAAAAAATCATAGGCAACCTGTTGGTCAATATTAAAGAGGTTAGTGCCATGTTCAATCAAATCGCCGGTATTAGCAACCGCAATAACCACCGGCGCACCGGCAATTGATCGTGACGCCATCCGTAATAAAACTGAAGAAGCTTTTGGAAATTCATTAGCTTTATTACTGACTAACTCAACTAATTGCCGCTTCTTCTCACCTGTGATCACAATAAACCGCCATGACTGTTGGTTATGAGCCGACGGTGCCTTATTGGCAGCCTGTAAAATCAGATTAATGGCTTCGTCACTTACCGGCTTGTCACTAAATAGACGAATACTATGACGTTCATTGATTGTTTTTAATGTTTCATTGAACAAAGTTTGAGTTTGTATTTCCAAGCAAATACTTCCTTTCAAACTTAATATAAATTAACTACGCCTGTTTCGACTCATCCTTAGGCTTGCTGAATTTTCTTAAGTGGGTTTTCAATTGCTCTTAATATTAATTATCCCTTTTTTCAATGATTCCTCTTTATATTTTTTCTACTTGGTATCAATATTTTTATACTTGTGTGTTTAAAGCTTAATTTTTTGATATAATACCTTTATAGGAAATTGATTATTTGTAACAAAAACTTAAAGAGGTCGTAGTTTATATTGATAATTTCGGTAAAAATAATCATTACATTAATCGTAGGAGATCAACAATGAAAAAAGCAGCAAAAAAACTCAAAGTCATTCCCCTGGGCGGATTAGGGGAGATCGGTAAAAATATGACCGTCTTCGAATATGACCAAGATATCATCGTAGTTGACTGCGGAATGGCCTTCCCCGAAGATGACATGCTTGGTGTGGATCTGGTCCTTCCGGACACCACATATTTATTAAAGAACCTTGAGAAAGTAAGGGGAATTATTATTACTCATGGCCACGAAGATCATATTGGAGCCCTCCCTTACGTCTTAAAAGAGATCAACGTACCCATATATGGGACTAAACTGTCATTGGGCCTGGTTGAAAACAAACTTGAAGAGCATGGCTTGATCAACAAATGTAAATTAGAGACGGTGAATCAAGGTCAAACTATCCAGCTGGGCTCCTTCAAAGTCGAGTTTATCCGTTCGACCCATAGTATCGCAGATGCGGTTTCCCTGGCAATTGAGACCCCTGTAGGTGTTGTTGTCCATACTTCTGATTTTAAAATTGACCATACTCCAATCGGCAATGACTCGATCGACCTGCCCCGTTTTGCTGAATTGGGTAAAAAAGGTGTCCTCTTACTTCTGTGTGACAGTACCAACATTGAACGAAAAGGTTATACCATGTCCGAGCGGACCGTTGGAGAAGCGTTCGAAGATATCTTTTCTACTGCCAAAGGACGGATTTTAGTTGCCACTTTTGCATCGAATGTCCATCGCCTCCAACAGGTAATTAACGCCGCTTTAAAATTCCAACGCAAAGTCTCAATCTGTGGGCGCAGTATGCTTAATGTTACCAAGAAGGCCATTGAACTGGGTTATCTGGATGTCCCCAAAGATATCCTGATTGACATTGATAAAGTAAAAAATTATCATCCTGATGAATTAGTTATTATAACCACCGGTAGTCAGGGAGAACCGATGTCTGCTTTATCGCGAATGGCAATGGGTGAACATCGGCAGGTAGGGATCATGGAAGGTGATTTAGTAGTTATCTCTGCCAGTCCGATCCCTGGTAACGAAAAAACCATCTCCGGTGTTATCAACGAACTGTTTAAAAAAGGCGCTAATGTAATTTACGAATCTTGGAACGACATTCATGTCTCCGGACATGCCTGCCAGGAAGAGCTCAAATTAATTCACCGCCTGGTCAAACCTAAATACTTCGTCCCGGTCCACGGGGAATACCGGCACCTGATCCAACATGCAAACCTGGCTCAAACTATGGGAATACCGAAGACCAATATTTTCATTATGGATATCGGAGAGGTATTAGAGATCGGTGAGCGTGGCGCAAGCAAAACCGGCCGTGTCCCTGCCGGGAAAGTCTTGGTTGATGGTCTGGGTGTTGGCGATGTCGGTAATATCGTCTTAAGGGACCGGAAGCACCTGGCTGAAGACGGAATGATTGTTTTCATCGTAACCATTGATAAAGAGACCGAAAATTTAATCATTGAACCCGATGTGATTTCGAGGGGCTTCATCTATGTCAGAGAATCGGAAGAACTGTTAGACGAAATCAAGCAAATCGGTAAAAAAGCGCTCTTAAAATGTGATGATAAGAACTGGTCATCCAAGAAAAAACTGATCAAGGACACATTAAGAGATTATCTTTATCAGAAGACCAAACGGACTCCAATGATTATTCCGATCATCATTGAAGTGTAATGATAACAGATACAAACAGTCAAGAGATCAAATAATTATTCTAAAACACTAATGATTACAACCAGAGGAGACTTCTATGTCCAGCAACGAACAAATACTGAAAGAAGTTAACCGTCGCAAGACGTTTGCAATTATATCGCACCCTGATGCCGGTAAGACAACATTAACTGAAAAGTTACTACTTTACGGCGGCGCGATCCGGCTAGCCGGCGCAGTCAAAGGAAGAAAAGCTGCCAAACACGCAGTTTCTGACTGGATGGAGATTGAAAAACAACGTGGAATTTCGGTAACATCAAGTGCAATGCAATTCGATTATCAAGGATACCGGATCAATATTCTTGATACACCCGGCCACCAGGACTTCAGCGAAGATACTTACCGGACCCTAATGGCTGCTGACAGCGCAGTGATGTTGATTGATGGCGCCAAAGGGGTCGAGGAGCAGACTTTAAAGTTGTTTCACGTTTGTAAGATGCGGGGAATCCCGATCTTCACCTTCATCAATAAACTCGATCGTTATTGCAAAAATCCCTTTGAACTGATCGAGGAGATCGAGAAGACGCTTGGAATTCAGTCATACCCAATGAACTGGCCGATCGGTACCGAGGGTAATTTCAAAGGTGTTTATAACCGGGAATTGAAACAAATTGAACTCTTTAACAATCAGCAAGACCATGGTCAGGCAGTAATTGCAACTACTACTCTAAGTGTTGATAACGAACAATTAGTAGAGTTACTGGGCGCCGACCTCTGCGCTCAATTATGTGAGGATATCGAATTATTAAACATTGCCGGTGACCGTTTTGATTTAGAAAAAGTTAAGGCTGGCGAACTAACCCCGATCTTCTTCGGCAGTGCAATGACTAACTTTGGGGTAGAGCCATTCTTAGAAAAATTTATTTTACTGGCCCCCTCACCTGCCGAACGCAAGACCAATCAAGGGATGAAGAGTCCTCATGAAGACCGGTTTTCCGGCTTTGTCTTCAAAATCCAAGCCAACATGGACCCGGCGCACCGCGATCGCATAGCGTTTATTCGAATTTGCTCCGGTAAGTTTGAACGAGGGCTCGAAGTCAACAACGTCCGGATTGGTAAAACAATTAAATTAGCTCAACCTCAACAATTTTTTGCACAGGAACGATCCATTATTGAAGAAGCTTATGCCGGTGACATTATTGGTGTCTACGATCCTGGAGTTTTCAATATTGGTGACACATTATGTGATATTAATGAATCATTTCGTTTTGAAGGAATACCGATCTTCCCGCCGGAACATTTTGCTTTGGTTACCACCAAAGATGCTATGAAACGGAAACAATTCCTTAAAGGAATCGCCCAAATAGCTGAAGAAGGTGCCATTCAGGTTTTCAAAAAACCGAACATCGGTATTGAAGCACTGACGATCGGTGTGGTAGGTGTTCTGCAGTTTGAGGTATTAGAATACCGAATGAAAAATGAATACGGGGTTGATATCAATCTGCAACGCTTACCGTATTGTTATGCCCGCTGGGTCATGCCTGAAAACGTTGCTAAAGACCTGGTTGGTTATTCAGGAAGTATTGATCTAGTCGAAGATCAATATAACCGTCCGGTACTGCTCTTCAAAGATCAATGGTCATTAAACAGGGCAATCGATAATAATAAAGGCGCGAAACTATATGATGTGGCGCCAACCAATCTAATTTGAAACAACTTGATTCAAACTTTTTTCTCTTAAAAACAAAAGCTCCTCTAAAAATAGGAGCTTTTCGCAACACTATTACCTAATAAATCAACCGAACACTTCTGCCAAAGCATCTATGAACAACTGATCAAGTTCGGCAACCGATTTTTCCGGCTTTCTTGCAATACTTTTGGAATAATCATCCAAGCTTTCGATTTCCGTACTTAAGAAATCATTAATTATATCAATTCGTGGTTCCAGATCGAGTTCTACCCCTGCTTTCTTCCGCATTAATAATGTCTCAATCTCTTGTTTTAAAGCTCCAGCCGGCACCATTGCGTTTACTAATCCTTCAAACTCTATTGGCGGCATCGTATTATTCTGTCTGATCCAAAGACAAGCTAAGATTGGCCGCAATACATAAAAATATTTCTTTACTTTAACCAAGTCTCCCTGTAAATATTCCCGGAAGTTACCTTTGGCCATACTTAAGTAATGGTATAAACAAGACCGGGGCGAAAAGGTTTCGTTACGTATGTCTCGAAGTTTTTGAGTAATTGAGTACTTCTCCCAATAAATAATTGACGACTGTAGCCATTCTAACAGCGGTGGATTTGACTTGCGAAACAGTTTCAAAGCCTTTTGCAGATCCCAGCCATTGATATCCAGTAAATCGTTGATCGGTAGCTCAATAACATCTCGGCGTTCAGCAATCGACAGGTACCATTCAACCGGATGCAGGTAAATAAATCTGACATCATAATCACTGTCTTGAGACGGAAAGCCCCAGGAACGGCTTCCTGATTCGCAAGCATAAATTATTTTAACATTATGTTCCGACTCGATTCGATTCAGTTCATTAATTATCAATTGCTGCATCATTATCCACCTCTTCGGAAGATACTCCCATACCTTTAACGACTTCGATCAATGCTGCTTTGGTATTAAGTTCAGGTTTTTCAATCACCATCTCGATTAATTCACTAATAATTTTGCCCATTAATCTTCCCGGTTTGATCCCCAAAGCCTTCAAGTCATCGCCATTAATCGCCAAATCTTTGCTACTTAACGGTTCTTGCTGCTGTAATACCATCTGGATTTGATTCTTAACCTCTGATAGAGCGGCTTCATCGCTCTCGTTTCCTGGGCGTTTGACATCAGCTATCTGCAACTCTAAAAGCTCCTCAACATTCTCCGCACCAACCCGGTTGATTAGACGCTTCAAAGTACTTCTGTGAGGATTTTTGAGTTTGTTCATATGCTCGTAAACCAACAATGTAACCTTACGAATTAACTTATTATCAAACCGTAAGCGTATTAAAATCTCCTTTGCCAACTCATAACTCTTTAAATCATGCCCATAAAAATGACCGGCTCCCTGTTGATCCATAGTGAAAGTCAGCGGTTTTCCAATATCATGTAACAGAGCAGCCCAACGCAGATGCAGTACCGGTGGTACATTTTCCACTACAGTCAAAATATGATCAAAGACCGCCTGCGTATGGTACGGGTTACATTGTTCAAACCCGTAACAGGCTTCGAGTTCGGGCAAGATATAACGTAACAATTGACTTTGCTGTAATAACTGAAACCCTCGGGAAGGTTGGTTACTTAATAAAATTTTATTTAATTCCTCGCGGATTCGTTCCGCAGCTACTTTAGTAATTAAGCCTCGATTATGGATAATCGCTGCAAAGGTTTCGGCTTCAATCTTAAACTCTAATTGACAGGCAAAACGAATCGCCCGTAGCATCCGTAACGGATCTTCACGAAACCGGGATGCCGCATCCCGAATCCCTCTGACAACACCTTCTCGTAAATCGGTTACACCACCAACATAATCGATCACCTGATTACCATCATACAATATTCCATTGATCGTAAAGTCCCGGGTTAAAACATCTTCCCGGACATCAGTTCCAAACTCCATTTGACCAGTCAAATGGTCAACGCTTTGCTGATCATTCACTTTCCTTCGGAACGTTGTAACTTCAACCGATAACTTCTCGGTCAGTACTGTCACAGTTCCGTGCTTGATTCCGGTAGCAATCACTTTTGGAAAGAGTAACTTTACCGTTTTCGGAAGCGCTTTGGTACAAACATCATAGTCTTTTGGCTCTTTCCCCAATAATAAATCCCGGACACAACCTCCGACCAAAAATGAGGGGTATCCGTTAATATTTAAGGTATTTAAAACCTGCAAAATCTGTTCCGGAATTCGCTGTTTATCAATGTTATTAACCATCTTTAAGATTAAGCCTCTGTTCGATACTTTATCCGTTACTACCTAGATATAGCGTTTTGATCTGCTTTTATATTCCCGATAGCTTTCGCCGTAATATTGCTCTAAAAAACGTTCTTCCTCCAAAATTTGATAATGGATTCCTAGTGTAACAACGATTGCCGCTAATAAGAAGAACCAATTACTGATAATCAACCATGTACTCCAAAAATATAAATCAACAAAGAGGAAGATCGGATTTCTTAGCCGTCTAAAAATACCATTGGTAACCAAACTACCGGGTTGATCTTTGTCAATCCCTATTCGCCACGATTCCCCAAACGCCTTTAATGCTAGAATAAAGATCAAATATCCCCCACAAGTCAAAGCCACTCCCAGATATTTTAGGGGTACCAATTCAAAGAGGGGTCGCAATAAGATATCAGGAACAATTCCAATTCGGATGTTATAGAGCAATCTGACCAATTCATAAGACCAAACTACCAATCCAATAAAGAAGAATACTTCCAAAAAGGCAGCAAACCCTTTTTTACCATTACCAAGGACAAATACTTTAACCCCTTTTAAACTCAGTATAATGGTTCTTCCTAAAAATGTTAAGTAAAATAAAATTAAGAAGACTAATTGAAACTTACTAAACCAATCCATCACTCATGCACCTCCGTGAAAATAAAAAACTTTTAACATAGCATCAATACTACGCTAAAAGTCTCGTTGCCTGATGTCAGTGTCAGGTTACAAAACCAGGTCAATCAGCAATTAACCAGTATGTTGATTTTGTAAAATAACTACTCCCTCTTAACACTTTAAATTATATTGTTCTTTTGTGCTGATGTCAATTATGCAACACATCTGTAGATATGTTTTTATTACCAGCCTAGCAAAGCTTGCCCCTCACTAGAATCGTTTGATATAATTAAAAATGGTATCATCATTCAAGGTACTAATATTAAGTAAAAGGAGGGAGAGTTTTGCAACCGAAAATCTTTAATTGCTTGCTAATCATTCTAATTTTATCCCTAATCGCAATTACCAATCCAATCAACACTGAAACCCGGCAAACTCTTACTCCTTCGATTCGATCGGTCCAGTATGACAGTTTAGTGGTATTAACCTCAATTTCGCGAACCGTCATTCAAGATCTGTTTAAAGATCTTGCCAATAATACCTTTTTTCCACCTGTAGACAATCAACGAACTACCGTTACAATTAATTATCCAAAACCATTTATTCTTTTTATTCTTTGCCAGTTTATTTTCTGGTTTTCAATTTTTTATCAATCAGCCCGAACCAGTTACAACCAGGATGAACCTCTGTTTATGGTTATCAGATAAACTCGTCTCCGTTTACGAAAACGAGATCAAGTCGAGTTATAATTTTAACCATACACAAACAGGGGGTTTTTTAAAATGTCTTTTGAAGTAATTACCGTTATTGTAGTTTTAGTATTCTTTACAATTCTGTCACTGATGGCACATAAAGCTGAAAAATTCCTTGCTGAAAATCCCGATCCTCATCTTCAAACGACTCAGAATAATAAAACATCAAACAATTCGTAACCGAATGATTTCAAGAATAAACAAAAAAGGAGCTTTTGCAACTTGCTTTTTAGTAGCTTGCAAAAGCTCCTTTAATATTTATTCATTCTTTAAATCAACGTCATTTAAATCCCGAAGCTTTTTTTTCTTACGCCAGATAATTGCCGCACAAATAAGCATCAGTCCTAAAGCAATATATTGTGTCAGCACCATCCCCAGGAAAGTGGCGCTGGATTGCCTGATAAAATCCAGTAGGATTCGAATCAATGAATGGAGCAACAAAACTCTTAAAAATGAATATCCCGGGTAACGGGGGTTATTTGACCATTTGATTGCTAACGGCAGTATCAATACTGATAGTATTGCTTCGTAGATTTGTGTCGGATGGACCGGAACCAATGTATCAGGAAACTTCACTCCCCATGGTAATGTTGTTGGCGGACCATAAAGTTCACCATTGATAAAGTTCCCTACTCTGACAAAGATATGGCCAATCGGGAAGACCGGAGCAACCGCATCAGCGATCCTCCAAAAATCAAACCCGTCACGCTTGGTCCAATAGTATCCGAAAAGTAAAGTGCCGATGATTGCTCCATGTGAGCCCAATCCACCATGGTCAACCCGGATAATCTCCCAGGGATTATTGATAAAGTCACGATAATTAGTAACTACATACGCAACCCGGGCACCGATAAAAATTACCAAAATCAATTTTAACAACAAACTGTCGACTTTATCTACATCCATCCCATATTTTCGGATATACTTTCTGGTTAGCCAGTATGATATTAAAACTGCCGTTGCTACTAAGATCCCATACCAGTAAATCTGCAGCGGTCCAATTGAAAAAGCAATTCGATTCATGATCAGACTCCTCACTCACTCCACTGTTACACTCTTCGCTAAATTTCGTGGTTTATCAACATCACAGCCTCTTGCTTTCGCAGCATAATAGGAGAACAGCTGTAACGGCACTACTGATAAGATCGGCGTCATTAACGGATGGGTTTTTGGAATGTGCAGCACATAATCAACCGACTTAGCGGTCTCATGATCGCCGGCCATCGCCAACGCAACAACCGTCGCTTCACGTGCTTTAACCTCTTTAATATTACTAATCATCTTATCATAAAGATCTCCCTGGGTAACCAAGGCAAAGACCGGCACACCTTCAACGATCAACGCCAATGTTCCGTGTTTTAATTCTCCTGCCGCATAAGCCTCGGCATGGATATACGAGATCTCTTTCAGCTTTAATGAACCCTCCAGTGAAACGGCATAATCAAGGCCACGACCGATGAAGAAAATATTTTCGCAATTTTTAAAGTCTTCAGCAAACTCTTTGATCTTCGTCTCAGTATTGAGAACTTTTTCAACCTGAACATCAATCTCGGTCAAGGCATCAATCATACTAATCCGATCCGTTTCCGCTAAAGTTCCGCGGGCATCACCCAAGTAAATTGCCAGTAAATAAAGGGATAGAAGCTGCGTAGTATACGCTTTAGTCGAAGCAACCGCAATCTCCGGACCGGCCAAGGTTAAGATCAGATCATCAGCTTCCCGGGCAACCGAACTGCCAACCACATTAGTGATCGCTAATACCCTTGAACCCAATCGTTTCGCTTCTCTTAATCCGGCTAACGTATCCGCAGTCTCTCCTGACTGTGAGATAATGATTGTTAACGAGTTTTCCTTTACAATCGGATCACGGTAGCGAAACTCTGAAGCTAAATCAGCTTCGACCGGAATCCGTACTAATTTCTCAATTAAATATTTACCGACTAAACCGGCATGATATGCTGTGCCACAGGCGACAATATGAATCTTTTCAAGTTGATTTATAAACTCCTGTGACAAATTAACCTGTGGTAACACCACTTTTTTGGTCTGGCGATCAATTTTACCTGTTAAGGTATCTCTAATTGCCCGCGGTTGCTCATGGATCTCTTTTAACATGAAGTCTTCATAACCGCCTTTTTCGGCAGCCTCAACATCCCACTGGACATGAAACGGTTTTTTAGCGACAATATTACCACTAAAATCAGTTACTGTAACACTTCCGGCAGTAACTACCGCCATTTCACCGTCTTCTAAAATAATAATCTCACGGGTATACGGGAGCACGGCCGGAATATCCGAAGCAACATAATTTTCGCCCTGCCCGATTCCAATAATTAACGGGCTCGCCTTACGGGCAACCACCATTTGCTCCTTATGCTCCTCACATAAAATGACAATTGCAAATGCACCTTCCATCTTAGCCAGTGCTTGTTTAACTGCAGCTAAGAGATCCCCTTGGTAAAACTCCTCAATCAAATGCGGAATTACTTCGGTATCAGTTTCCGAATTAAAAATATGACCTTTCTCCTGCAACCATTCTTTTAATTCTTGAAAATTCTCAATGATACCATTGTGAACGACCGAAAACTTTTTATTGCAATCATTATGAGGATGAGCATTACGATTTGAAGGTCTGCCATGAGTTGCCCACCGGGTGTGCCCAATCCCAATCACTCCGGCAACCGGCTGTACTAAAAGCATCTCCTCCAACTTAGCCAAGCGGCCAACCGTCTTCACGGTCTTCAACTTACTTTCTTCATAAACGGTTATACCTGCAGAATCATACCCGCGATATTCCAAGCGTTTTAAGCCATCAATTAAGACCGGAACGGCATTATTATTTCCTATATATCCGACAATACCGCACATGCGATAATACCTCCTAAAATGTGATCAATTTATTGTTATTAATTTAGACAACACCAATAGACATCTCAATTATTGATTGAAATGCCTTGCTGGTTTCTAATTCGACTTCGCTTATTTCAGTTTACTAAAGCCCTATTGTCCCAATCATCACTGACGGATTTGTCAGGCTTCTAACGGTGGTAGTTCACCGGGGGTCACCCGCCGATTTGCAATGTACCAAACTGCTGCACATTGACTTCCGAGATCCCCCTCCTCGTCAACTCACGTAACTAATAGCAATTACTGATATTAGCTTATCTTCCGTGAGCCCTGGCGCTAAAATTTTTTACTCAAGTCTATGCTATCTCTCACCTCCAAAACTACTCTTCCTAGCAAAAACCCTCCTTTCATGCATTATAGAGCCATTATAACATAACAATCAGTAAAAATATAGCGTTCGGGTAATTACCGATTGTTAATTTTTGGTTCTTAATTTAGCCTTGCTCTCTTTTAATAACTGCAGCCACCTGCTTAACCAACTCGGTTATCACAGCTTCATCGGGGCCTTCAGCCATTACCCGGATCAATGGTTCCGTCCCTGATGCCCTCACAAATAAACGTCCCGTAGCGCCTAACTGTTGTTCAACTTCAGCAATTACCGCCTTAATTGCCTCATTGGTCTCCCAGCCTTCTTTATTGGTAACCCGGACATTCTCCAAAACTTGGGGAAAACGATTCATCTGGGATGCTAATTCGGACAGCTTTTTACCGGTTTCAACCATCACCGCAACCAGTTGCAGCGCTGTCATTACCCCATCACCGGTGGTATTCTTCTCATAAAAGATAATATGGCCTGATTGTTCTCCGCCCAATACCAGATTATGTTCCTTCAATGCTTCTAATACGTAACGGTCGCCATTCGCTGTGATCACCACATCCGCATTGTGTTTACGGAAAGCTTCGATTAAACCAAGATTACTGTAAACAGTAACGGCAATCTTATTATTGCGTAACTTACCTTCTTTCAAAAGCTGCAACCCACAGATGGTCATTATTTGGTCACCGTCAATCATCTGTCCTGTTTCATCAACGGCAATAATCCGATCGGCATCCCCATCATGAGCAATCCCCAAATTTGCTTGCTGGGCTAAAACCTCTGCCCGTAACTGTTCGATATTGGTTGAGCCGCATTTCACATTGATCTTTGAACCGTCATTTTCGGCATTAAGCGCAATCACTTCGGCTCCTAACTCCTTCAGTACCGTTGGAGCCAGACGATATGCTGCACCATAGCCACAGTCAACCACAATTTTTAATCCTTTAAAACTCCTGTTCACTGAAGATTGCAGATATTTTTGATACAAAGCAATCGCTTCATAGTTGGTGATGATTCGCCCAACACCTGTCCCAACAGGTCTGTTTATTGTCTCCAGTCTATTTTGATAAAGATCTTCGATCTCATCTTCAACAGCATCAGTCAGTTTAAATCCGCTAGAGTCAAAAATTTTAATCCCATTATCTTCAACAGGATTATGAGAGGCCGAGATCATTACTCCGGCGTCAGCGCCTAATTCCCGACATAAATAGGCAACCCCAGGGGTTGGGATTATTCCCAACAAAATAACATCGGCCCCGGTAGAAGTAATTCCGGCTGCCAATGCTGCTTCTAACATCTCCCCCGACAGTCTCGTATCCCTGCCGATGATGATCTTTGTCCTACGGCCATCATTATTTGAAAAATAGCCTCCTGTAGCTCTTCCTAATCCAAAAGCCAACTCCGGAGTTAAACTTTGATTAGCAACTCCCCGTACGCCATCAGTACCAAATAATCTTCCCAAGAATGATTCCTCCTCAATGATCACATCTGTTTTATATTATCAATCATATTTTGCAATAATCGACTCCGCAACCTTCCAGCCATCCACCGCCGAGCTGATAATCCCTCCGGCATATCCGGCCCCTTCACCGCAAGGATAAAGTCCGAAAACAGTTTCTGATTCTAATTTTTCATTCCGGACAATTCTCACTGGAGCTGAAGTCCGTGTTTCTACCCCGGTCAATACTGCTTCTGACCAGTCAAAGCCTTTTAATTTGGTCCCAAAATATTTAATACCGTCGCTAATCGCTTCACAGAGTTCTTTGGGTAAAAGCTCCCAGAGATTTGCTCTGGTTACTCCGGGTTTATAGGTTGGATATAACTGTTTAAAATCACTATTTACCTGATGCTTAATAAAATCACCCACTGTTTGAACCGGTGCAAAATAGTTGCCTCCACCTAGTTCAAATGCCAGTTGTTCCAGTTTAATCTGAAAATTCATTCCTGCTAAGGGAGTATTCTCTTTAAAGTCGGTCTCATTAACCGTAACAATTATTGCCGCATTCGCAATCAGCGAATCACGTGCATGATAACTCATTCCGTTAGTCACAACACCGCCAACTGTCGATGTTGCCCCGACAACCTGCCCCCCGGGGCACATACAGAAGGAGTAAACGCCACGATTACTTCCAGGATGTTTATAGGTTAAATGATACTCTGCCGGAGTCAGGTTTTTATGGCCGGCAAACCTACCATATTGAGCCCGGTCAATCAATTCTTGAGGGTGCTCAATCCGCAGCCCGACAGCAAACGGTTTTGCAATAATCTTGATCCCTTTATTATATAACAGTTGGTAGAGATCCCTGGCGCTGTTTCCAACAGCCAAAATCAGATCATCAGTACGATAACTATCACTATTATTTATTGCGACTGTAACTATTTTATTATCAACGACTGAAAAATCAGTTAATTTTTGATTAAACTTTATTTCACCGCCGTTTTCAGTAATCATTCTTTCAATATTACTTACTACTTCACGCAATAAGTCAGTACCAATATGCGGGTACTGCCAATAAGCAATCTCTGCCGGAGCACCTGCTTTAATTAAATAATCGATTATTTGAGCAGTATATGGACTTTTGATTCTGGTTGTTAACTTTCCATCAGAAAATGTACCAGCCCCACCGAGACCATACTGAATATTTGACTCCGGATCCAGCTTCCCGGTTTCCCAAAAACAACTTACTTTATCAATCCGTGCGGTCATTCCTTCGCCACGTTCAAAAATGATCGGTCTTAATCCCGCTAAAGACAACCTTAAACCAGCAAAAAGACCGGCTGGACCTGCTCCAACAATTACCGGTCTATTCTTCACGGATTGAATTTTTTTGGGGCTTACCAAAAGCGGTTTTGGCTCTTCAATCACTGTCAAGTCGGGATTATTGACAAGGAGCGCTTCTAGTGCGGAGGTGTCAAGATTAAGCTTAATCTGTAATGAGTAAATAAATGTTAGTTTTTTATGCCGTGCATCTAATGATTTTCGTCTAATCTTAATTTCGATAATATCAGACACGATAATCTTCAATTTTGCAGCAACAATTTCTTTTAATTGCCTTTCATCTGTTTCAAGTGATACAGCTATTTGATTGACTGATAACCACATCTTCTTAAACTACCTCGGTCTTTGAATTACTATTAGTCACCGGATCATTTATAGCATTAACCGGTTTAATTAATTCATGCAGTTTCTGAATGAGCTTTTCTTTAGTAAAGTCACGCTCCAAGATCCCATGATGTGCAATCGAGATACTACCAGTCTCCTCGGAAACAATAATTGCTAAGGCATCACTCTGGGTAGCCAGACTAAGCCCAGCCCGGTGACGGCTTCCTAACTCTTGGGGTAATTTCAGTTCATTATCCAAAGGCAAAAAGCAACCTGCTGCCTGAATCCGGTTATCCTTAATTACGATTGCTCCATCATGGAGGGGAGAATTACCATAGAAGATCTGCTCAATTAAGATCTTCGATAAAACAGCATCAATATACAAACCTGATTGATGGACGACTGTTAATGGATTCTCCTGTTCAATCACGATTAAAGCGCCGATCCGTTTCTTCGCTAAACTATTGGCTCCTTCCGCAATTATATCAATACTTTCTGAGGCAATCAACGGCGTTTTAATAAACCATCGAACCATTGGGTTTTTCCGGCCTAAAGCTTCTAATGCCCTTTTTAGTTCACTTTGGAAAATAATAGGAATGGCAACAATTAAAATCAACAATAATTGTTCCAACAACTGAGTAAATAACGTCAACTGTAAATAACGGCTTGAAGCAAATATAATAAAAAGGATTATTAACCCATTAATAAAAAAAATACCTTTCGTCCCCCGCATAACCTTAAATAAAGCCCGCAAAACACTGAAGACTAAAATAAGGTCCAGTAAGGTCCGAAAAATATTTCGATACTCAATCAAAAATTTTAACAACAGCTACACCCCAATACAAATCTTCATATTTCTCTATTTAATAAAATCTACCGCAAATGAAAGCCGGTGTGTATTCCCCAGATCGCCGGCACAATAAGCATAATCAAATTGATAATTATCCTTCTTAAGCCCAATTCCTGCTGTAAAATCATCCTCTCTTAGACCGCTGCGGAGCGTCAAATACTGATTAAGTTCATACTCAAATCCTAAATGTCCCTGCGAAAAATCGTCAGCCTTCTCATATTCATATAATACTAACCAATTATTATTCTTATAAGCCAAACCAATTCGATAATTGGTTGGTACTTCTTCACGATACCCATTACTCCACTCGATCTCCGGGCTGATTATATCTTGCAAGGTTATTCCCAGCAGCAACTCTTCAGTCAACTCACGCTGAATTCCAAGGTCCACACTAAAAACACTCCCTGAAGCTGTCGGCAATTCTTTCTCCAGATACTTAGCCGTAATCCCAACCCGCCATCCCCGAAGGTCAATTCCATATCCAAGATAAAATACGTCGGCTGATGCATCATCTTTACCAAGATATTGACTATCCTTATAGATTAAAATCCCCGGGGTAGAGATACGTAAATAACTGAGACCAATACTACCATATTTCAGTGGAGTCGCCCAACCTAAGTAATCATAGTTCGTCCCTAAGAAGAGCTCCGAATGCATAGCATTAAAATTCGTATGCTCTAAAGCTCCTAATCCTGCTGGATTCCAATAGGTAGCAGTGGCATCATTAACAATTACTCCATAAGCGCCACCCAACGCAAATGCCCTGGCTCCAACACCAAATCGCAACTCAGGTGCTGCACCTCCTGCAGTGCCTTGTTCGGCCAAAACTACCGCAACCATTAGGCTATTGAGCATCGCTAATATTATGAATAATGAGATAACCAACATTTTTTTCATCAAGATCTCTTCCTCTTCTTTTTATTTATTACCTGAACCAATAACGATACTTAAGAAGCCAATCAATAATCTAATCACGCGGAGGGTCTGGCACAATAATTGCATCAATCACGAATTCATTGCTGGTATTTAAAGTCACCCGATACGTTTGTAGATCCCGGTAACCATTTTGCTCAATATAATAATTACCGGTAAAGACATCAGTAAAAATTACCAGTCCCTGTGTATCAGTTAGTTGATAAGCTGTAGCTACCCGGTCAGTGGCTGAATCGATCAGACAAACGCTAACATTTGCAACTGGTTTTTTTTCATCATCAACTACATAGACAATTACCATTGCAGTTGAGACGCCGCCCCCGCCGCCTCCGCCACCACCGCCACAGCCAGGTAATAATGAAAAAAAGAGAAAGAACAGTATTATTGTGGTTATTCGCTTCAGAACCATCGCGCTACCCTCCCTGCATCGGCAACCGGTTCAAATTACTTACACATAATATTTAATCGACATCTTTTTAATAAAAACTTAGTACTGTATTTTACTTCCATGTGTAAAACTATAAATTTGACATTATCATTTAAATTCCTTTAGCTTCATCTATGAAAAACAAAAAAATACTCCAGTGATAACCGGAGTATTTACCAATTTTCATTTTTTTCTTAATGCGGTACAATTGCAAATCTTAAGATAAACAAGATCGCTAATACATAAGCTATCGGATGGACCTCTTTTGCCTTACCGCTACAAATCTTTAAAACCGGATAAGCGATTAATCCTGCAGCAATACCGGTCGCAATACTGTAAGCAAATGGCATCAAGGTGATCGTTAAAAAGGCCGGTATTCCTTCAGAGATATCTTCAAACTCAACATACTTAATTGAACTCATCATTAATACACCGACAACTATCAGCGCCGGCGCTGTAGCCGCTGACGGAATAAATCCTAATAACGGCGCAAAGAATATTGCCACAATAAATAGAATACCGGTTACCACTGATGTTAATCCGGTTTTACCACCTTCAGAAATACCGGCAGCACTCTCGATGTAGGTTGTTACCGTTGAAGTACCGAGACATGCACCTACCGCAGTCGCAACCGCATCAGCCATCATTGCTTTCTTCATCCGTGGTAAATTGCCTTCAGCGTCAAGCATATTGGCCTTTCTGGCAGTTCCCAGTAAAGTTCCAAGCGTATCAAACATATCCACCAAAAAGAATGCTATTATGACTGTAAATGAATTAAATAACACTCCCCAAATATTTTGACCGTTTAACCCCAATAACCCATTAAAATCAAACTTCCAAAAAGTCGGAGCCATACTTGGGAGCGTAAAACTCCATTTTAAACCTGCTAAATTGGTAATTCCAAATGGAATCGCAATGATTGAAGAGATAATTATTCCAATCAAAATTGCGCCACGAACTTTTAACAGCATCAAAATACCAATAATTAACATGCCAATCAGTGCTACCACTGCGCTTCGAACATCCGGTGAATTAAATTTTGAAAAATCAATTAACTGCACTAACGTCGCCGGATTTGCAACAATAATTTTCGCATTAGCCATTCCAATCAAGGCGATGAATAACCCAATTCCAGCAGTAATTGCATACTTGATATTTGCAGGGATCGCCTTTACAATCTGCTCCCGCAATCCAAAAATCGTGATTAAAATAAATATTATACCGGAGATGAAAACAGCTGCTAATGCCTGATTAAATGTATAACCCATTCCTAATATTATAGTATATGTAAAAAAGGCATTTAAACCCATACCTGGAGCCTGCGCAAACGGCAACCGCGCATATAACCCCATAATTAATGTTCCAATCGCTGCCGAAATACATGTTGCCATGAAGATACTACCTTTAATTGCTTCGGCATCCGGTTTGCCTTCAAATGGTACCCCAAGAATTGAAGGATTTACAAAAATGATGTACGCCATTGTAATAAAGGTAGTAATACCGGCAATAATTTCCGTCCTTACCGTTGACTTACTTTCGGATATCCCAAAATACTTGTCCAAATTCATCAATCAATCATCCTCCCTATTTTGTTGGTTAGTTTGTATAATTTTAACTCAAATATCCCCCCTCTACCTGATGTGGACATCTATTCTTATGTAATTTTAAACCTAAATCATAAAAAAACCCGGTAGAGATAGTTATTCCGCCGAGTTTTTAATAATCATTTGAATTTTTGAATAATCTACTTTCATAGCTCACCATATCATTCATCATTTACTTTCTTTCTTCTTTTGGAGAGACTCATAAAAATATTCCATCAATATAGTATCAAAAATCATCTTCCCAGTCAATTCTATTCAATAATTCCGGATTTCATATATATCTCTTCTTTAAGTACCCCAATATACGGCAGATTACGATATTTCTCCGCGTAATCCAGTCCATAGCCAACAACAAAGACATCAGGAATAATAAACCCATTATAATCCGGTACCACTTCAACTTTCCGCCTACTTGGTTTGTCTAATAAAGTACAAACTTTCAGCGATTTCGGTTTTCGGGCCTTCAAATTGTCAACCAGATATTGAAGGGTTAATCCAGTATCAACAATATCTTCAACAATGATCACGTCCCGGTCTTCAATACTCATGTCAATGTCTTTCATAATTCGAACGGTTCCACTGGACTTGGTTGATGCACCATAACTGGAGACCGCCATCAAATCATACTCCAGCGGAATTGTGATCGCTCGCATTAAGTCTGCAACAAACGGAACAGCCCCACGCATTATTCCAATCAATACTAAATCTTTATTGATATAATCTTTACTAATCGTGGCACCCAGTTCTTTAATCTTTTTATCTAAAACCTCTGCACCAATTAACACTTTTTTCACATCAGCGATCATCAGTTTACCTCCTTCTACCTTAGCTTGATAATATAACAAACCGCTTGGAGGTGTCAAGCTTTATAAATATAAAAAAAACGGGAGTCTGCACTCCCGTTTAATTACTTAACAGTAATTCTTAGAACTCAACTTTGCAAGAAAGTTCGTTGGTGAATCCACCGTCATGTTTACGGTTGTATTCAAATTTCAAACCGTTCTCCAAGTTGTAGTTGAGTCTAAATGCCCAAGGATTATAGTCACCAGTTTTAACTTCATCAACTTCATCATTTAATTCATATTCAACTCTGAAGCTTAAACCGGTCTCACCAATATCACCTTTAGCACCGATAATTTGGTACATTTCATCATCGTTGTATGGTGAATAACCTACTTGTACATAAGCTTGAAGAGTTTCGGTGAAATTGT
>Ga0209409_1000079_pt1 | contig 99261 bp, 76 predicted proteins | sample AD_JPNMR1_MetaG_FD_184424 | JGI IMG/M metagenome (GOLD analysis project Ga0209409, IMG submission 184424) | Active sludge microbial communities of municipal wastewater-treating anaerobic digesters from Japan - AD_JPNMR1_MetaG (SPAdes) (version 2) | ecosystem: Engineered > Bioreactor > Anaerobic... | reverse complement strand
CGTCCTTCGTCGGCCCGGAAGACCGAAAATACCTCGAAAACGGGGCAGGCGCAACGGGGGGAGCGCTGTACAATGGCGGAACACAGCCCGGCGGCGTAGCCGGGCAAGGTCAAATGGGAAATGTCGGTTAATTCTAACGGGAGGACACGACATGACGCGGAAGCTGGTTCAATTCGGCTTGGTTTGCTGCCTGTTTTCTATGGGGCAGATGTGCGGGGCACCGGCGGTATCCCCGCCGGATAACAATGAACCCGAGGATGAGGGCATGCTCAACGCCAAGTGGTTTTTGGGTACGGGAGCGCCTTCAGCAGACTTGGGCGAGAACGGAGATCTCTATCTTGAAACCACGAATTCGACCGTTTTTGTCAAGATGGATGGTGCCTGGGCAAGTGTTGCGGAGTTGAGGGGGCCACAAGGACCGACTGGGGAACCGGGGCCGGCAGGCCCTCAAGGCGCACCGGGAGCGGACGGAGCACCAGGCCAACCGGGGCCACAGGGGCCGCCCGGCAAGGTGGAGATGGAATATTGGGTGCATACCATCACACCCGATGAAGTAACCTTCGTCCCTGCGATTCCATACGGCTACTACCGGATTGATATTGTGGATCCCCGCTTCGGCGCAAATGACTGGATTGATCTCTGGAATAGAAGCGCGGATGGTGCGTGGTTTCGTATGGCACCAATGTGGGATGCTACTCTTGGGACGTGGTATGGCATCTGGTATACCTATCACGGTTCAATCATGTTTCGCAGCCCCATCAACGAGGTTGGTGAGAAAATTATCATCTTTCGCGCTCCCACGGTTCTCTCTGCTAAGTCCATCCGAGAATTCAACGCTGCTGAATTCATCTGGGGCATGGTGCCAGATGCAAAATAAGAAAGGGATTGTTGTTATGACGCGGAAGCTTCTTATGTGGGCAGTCGTTCTGGCGGGCCTGTGTGCTGGCCAGGGATGTCCAGGAACGCAACCGACGGAGCCACTTTTCGATCGGCTAGCGGTGAATAATCATCTGCGCGATGCCTGTAAGGGTTGGCCTGATGATTACATCAAGGCCACGATCAACGTCATCGAAGAGGATCGGTTGGCCGGTTTTTCTATTACTGAGGAACTTACCGCGGGTATAGAGCCCTGCGAAACAGCGCAGTGTTTGACTTGCGCTGCCGCCTTGGTCAACCAAGTCTACGGGCAGGAGTGAAGGCAAAACTCGCTGCCTAAGCCGGACTAGGTAGAACATATTGGAATCTTAGGACGCTCCACAATACCGAGCCGTGACGAAACCATCACGGCTGGCACGGGAAGCGGGGGTTAAGGGCGTCGAATGACCACACCCGCGCGTGCGTGCGTGGGAGCGCAGCGGTCCTACGGTTAGAATGCTCGAACTGTCGGGTGGTGCGGCTGATTGCAAGCGGCCGCATTCACGGCCCCGGCCGGAATCGTGGAACACCTATCGCCACGGTTCCGACCGGGCCGGCCCGGCGTAAAGGATAGGTGCGATGAATCCATTCGACGGGATCCTGAGAGAATTCGAGGAAGCCTACGCCAAGTACGGGGATGCCCTTTTCTTCCTGGCGGCTTTCACGGATGCGGAGCTTAGAGCCGATTGGGAGAACCTGGGCGGAACAAAAGACTCCTCAATCCTGCCTCCTGGCACTATTTGCTTTCTTCCAACCGGCCCCGGCAACGAGAAGGAGCCTTACTCGTCGGGGTATTGGATTCTTGGCACAACAAGGCGGCATCGGTTCGGCAAGTGGGAAGAGGAGTGGACCGAGCCGCTCGATTGCTTTCAGGCAATCGCGGCTAAGGCCGGTGCGGCGCTGCCCCTTCAAGCCCGTAAAATCATCCCCTTTGAACCCTGCGGCTCGGTTGCATGGTGGTTGGCCTATATGTGGTGGCAGCAGCCCCCATCGGAGGAGGATTTAGGATTAATTTTGTTTATGAGGGATCAGGTGGGTTGTGAGAATTGACTTGCAGGAACAGTGTTTATCGATTCAGTGGAAGCGGGTTTGACCAGGTTTTGTTCCGATGTGAATATTTTTTCCAGAATAAACCCTTGACATATGCGTGAACGGGTGTATTTTCAGAGAAAGCGTTCTTGGCTTTGTGAGACGGGGTGGGTCAAAGAGGCTTGGCGCGGGTTATTGCTGCCGGGAGAGTTGGCGCAACCGGCAGTGGGAGGCTTGAGTTGAGGGGTTTTCTGAGTCCAAATGGCCATGGGGGAGGCAAGGCAATTCTGAGCTCAGGAACTGCATTTTCAAGCGCAAAGAGCCAGATTGTGTAGAATGGCCAACCAGCCATCGAATCGGATGGCGAATGCAAAGACAGGGGTGCATCTCACGGATCGAGTCTTGCACGGGGTATGCCACGGACCGGCGTGAAAAACTTGCATTTTAATGGTTGGTTTAAGTAGAGTGCGTACTCGGATCGCCGCCCTGTTCTGCGATGCGGGGAAATGGAGGTTGTGCAGGTACTTGTGCAGCCTCCCGGGTACGAGACTTTTGTTGGCAGGCGAGAAACGCTTCTAACAAAAGTGCCTGGGAGACCAAAGCCGGACGAGGAGTGGACCGTCCAAAAAGGAGGACTGACCAGTAAGGCGTTGAGCGGCCGCAACTGGTCAGTCCAGGAGGTTGAGCAAGCCATAAACGGCGTGCTCCACCGCGCTTATCATAGGACGTGGGCCGGAGGCAATCAAGACCGGCCCGTCTGCGGGAAGAAGGCCTGTGTCTTCCCGTAGACGAAAATTCCTCTCAGCCAGCAGCGTTCATCAACCAGATTGATATTGCGCATTTGGGCGCGCGAGCTCCTGTCGGGGTCGCGTGCGCCCGAGGGTGCGCGTTGTCTTTGCAAGGACAGTCGGATCAGGGTGGCGTGTGCCCCCGAAGCCGTGAAAACGATGATTGCGGAACACATTCAACACGAACCCGGGTTCTCGGCGCCCTCTCCGCTGAATGCGGAGGGGCCGGACGCGTCGCCGATCACGGCGTGCGCCGGTTCGTGGTGGGTGGTGCACACCAGGTCGCGTCAGGAAAAGGCCCTGGCCGTTGATCTGGACAGGATCGGCATCGATTGCTTCCTGCCTTTGATCACGGTCCGACGCCGGTACGGCGGGCGCACCATCCGTCTTCAGATTCCGCTTTTTCCGTCGTACCTGTTCATGTGCGGCACCGAGGAGCATCGCTATGCGACGCTGATGACTCATCGCGCGGCCGCCGTGATCCATGTTGCCGACCAGACGCGACTGAAACACGAGCTTGGTCAGATCATGCGCGTGACGGCCAACGATGAGCCCGTGGATCTTTACCCCGGGCTGCGGTGCGGACGTCGTTGCAGAGTGATTACCGGGAGTCTGACGGGACTCGAAGGTGTGGTGCTCCAGCGACGGGGAACGTGCCGGGTCTACGTTGGCGTGGAAGCGCTGGGGCAATCGGCCGAGTTGGAGATCGATCCCTCGCGGCTCGAGGTGATTGAGTAGTTTCGGCGTGCGTAAGTCTTTGGAATGAAACGGATTGTGCTCGCTTTTGGGGCGCAGTCGAAAGGGACGGAGTCTAGTCACACCGCGCTGGGGCGAGAAGCTTTCATGCGTTCAGTCGTCATCATGCGTGGTTTGACTGTTTCGTGGCGAGTCTGGTTTTCGGAAATGGGCAAGCATAGGGATCCATTCAGTTGAGAGAAATGCCGTGGCTGCACCACTCTTGCCTCAAGACACCTGGCGTTTGATTGAACCTATTCTGCCGGCGCGCCCCCGTCATCCACGAGGTGGACGGCCGCCGATCGGCGACCGGGAGGTGTTGATTGGCGTCCTCTTCGTGCTCAAGACGGGAATTGCCTGGGAAGATCTTCCCGAGGAACTGGGCTGCGGATGCGGGATGACCTGTCTGCGGCGTTTGCGTCACTGGCAGAGGAACGGCATCTGGCAACAGATCGAAGACATATTAAAGCGGCAGGTGCCAGGTTTGGACCGTCTGGACTGGTCGCGAGTCTGGCGGTGGGACAATCCACGGATGAAAGCCTGTTCCGTCTTGGAAAACACGGGAGATAAAACGTGAAGACCGCAGGAGAACCGAAAGTTCAGGGTATTCTGCTGGCAGGACTGAATGGCTGGAGCGAATCGGGGATCGAATCCTTCTGCTGTCGGCCTTTGTTGCCGGTGGCAGGCCGCCCGCTGATCGAATACGGATTCAACTGGCTTCGCCTGGCCGGTGTCGAGCACGTCAGCGTGTGCGCTGACGGATATCTCGGTGCTTTTCGGAGGGTTTTTTCGAGCCAGCCGGCCCCAGGCGTGATCGTCACCTACCACGAGGATCTCGTTCCGCGGGGGACCGCGGGATGCGTTCTGGATGCGGCCTCCGACACCCGGGCGGACGTTCTGCTGGTAGCCGAAAGCGCGCTGGCCCCCTGGCTGGACCCGCGACCTTTGCTGGAAGCGCATCTTGAATCCGGCGCCGGCCTGACGGTCGTGGTGGCCCCGGCCGGACTTTTCGAAGAACCGGCGCAGGCCTTTCTGGAGCCGCTGGGGGTTTACGTGATCTCCAGGCAGGTTCTGGAGCACGTACCGTCCAAGGGCTTTTTCGACATCAAGGAGATGTGGATTCCGCGCCTTCATGAGCAGGGCGTCTTGGTCAGGCCGTATGTAGCACAACGGCCGGAGTGTCCAAGGGTGACGGATGCGGCTTCTTACCTGGCTGTCAATGAGGCAGTGCTGGCCCGGATGTCCGGGATCCGAACCGCCGACCTCGAATACCGGCGGGTTGGCGAGGCCTGGGTTCATGTGACCGCCCGGATTGATCCGACGGCCAGGCTGAGCGGGCCGGTGCTGATTGGTCCCCGTTGCTCGGTCGGCGCGCGGGTCAACATACTGGGCCCGACGACGATGGGCCCCGACTGCCAGATTGAGAGTGATGTGAATGTTCTCCATTCATCGCTCTGGACGGGGTGCCGGATCGGCGCGGGCGCCGTCGTGATCCGCTCGATTGTGACCGCCTGGTCGAGCATTGAGGCGGGTGGGCGGATGCGGAACAGCGTGTGGGGTTCTGATCCCAATCGGTCGTGGCAGGCGAGCCTGCAGGCGCGTCTGTACTGGCCGGTGCCCACTGCGTTGCCGGCGGACGAGCTGGTGCAGACGGTGGCTGTGGGTGCGGGCGAGGAGACCGAGGAGGAGAGCGTCCTCCATGCTGAGGTGATGGCTAATGGTTCGGCCCACAGGCGGCGTCGGGCCGCTGCAGCTCTGCTGCAGATGTGACCGGAGGATGCCGTAACGGGTGAGGATTGAAGACGAACATTTTCCCAGCCCGATCCAACATGCACACCCAGCAGCGATGGCAATTGGGCAGCCGTGATCTGGGCCCCGCGCCCAATCTGATCCCGCTGATCATCGATGCGGCCTTGCCGGATGGGCCTGCCGGTTCGTCCGGAGTTTCGCTCCTGTCCCTGCCGCTTGGGGCGGGGTCGGTGCTCGATCATCTCCTGGACCGGCTTGCGCGGGTGACGCCGGCCAAAGTGCTGGTGCTGACTGATTCGTCCCGTCCCGACAGGAACGGAAACGGACGGGCGATCATGAGCCGGGCGGGGATTGCGGTTCAGCATCTGTCGCCCGCCGGTTTTCCGGAGGCGATGGCCGCGCTGGAGTCCTCGGATCATCTGCTGATTGTGGACCCCAGATGCTGGCCGACCAGCGACTATGACTTCGAGAGCATGGTCAGATGCGCCTGTGGTTATCGGGGCGCCATCCATGCCATTGCGGTAGGGTCATTGGCCGGCGGTGCCTGGGAGCAGGTTGACCTGGATGCCGAAGGTCGGATCAGCCGTGTGCAGCGACTCTATGACCACATGAGCTGGCCGGCCGTCGCGGACGCGGCCATACTTTGTTCGCTGGTTCCGGCCCGGCTGGTCGGACAGAAGCCGCCCCAGTCACTGGCGTGCCTGCGGAAGGAGCTGGTGGCTCGGGGGGCTCTGAGCCAGGACCTCCCCGTCCTGTCCGGGGTGGAAGATCTGGGGCAGGTATCCGGCATTCTGGCTTTGAGCGAACGGATGCTTGAACCGGTTCTGGCGGATGCCCGGGCGTGGGGGCTGCGGCAGCATTCGCCCGGCGTGGCGGTGGCGGCCGAATGCCGGATCGATCCCTCCGCCCGGCTGACTCCTCCGATCATTCTGCAGCGGGGCGCCACGATCGAAAAAGGAGCGGTGGTTGTCGGCCCGACAGTGGTGGGCCCCCGGGCCCGGATCGGGCCGGGCGCGGTGGTGGCCGGTTCGCTGCTGTGTGCGGATGCGGTTGTGGCCGGTGGAAGCGTTGCCTCGGAGAGTGTGATCGACCCGCGATGGACCGGCACGGCCGGCCCGGCTTCGGCCTGTCCAATGGAACTGCCGTCCAGCAAGGCCAGGATTGACTGTAACGTATTCGACTGCTCAACCGCGGTCATGCTTCAGAAGCGGCGATGGTTGCACTTTGCGATCAAGCGTTTCATGGACGTGTCGCTCTCGTTGCTGGCCCTGGTGGTGCTGTCTCCGCTCCTGGTGGCGTTGGCCCTGCTGGTCAAGTTGACTTCGAAGGGGCCGGTGTTCTTCATCCATCGCCGTGAGACGATCGGCGGCCGTGAGTTTCCGTGCCTCAAGTTCAGGACCATGCGTTCGGACGCTCATCGTCTTCAGCGCGACCTGCTCAGGAAGAATCTCGTGGATGGGCCTCATTTCAAACTGAAGCAGGATCCGCGAATTACGCCGATCGGGGGCTTGCTGCGCAGGACCAACCTGGACGAGCTGCCGCAGTTGATCAACGTGCTGCTCGGGCAGATGAGTCTGATTGGTCCGCGGCCCTCGCCCTTTCGTGAGAACCAGATTTGCGTGCCCTGGCGGAAGGCCAGGTTGCTGGTCCGGCCGGGGATTACCGGGCTCTGGCAGTTGTGTCGGAATGCCGACCGGTCGAACGGCGGATTTCACGAATGGATTTTCTACGACCTGATTTATGTCCGGGATTTCTCCATTTGGCTCGATCTGAAAATCTTGTGGGCAACGCTCCTGACCATGGGAAAACGGCAGGTGCCGTTGTCGAAACTGGTAAAGGTCCCCCAGGAGTTCGCAAGCGCCGTCAGCCGGTCGTAAAGGAACCTCCCATGGACGATATGGACCTGGTGTCCAACCTGGGGGCGGTACTGGGCTTGCTGCTGATGCTGGCGGCGACCTTGCTGATGCTGCTGGTCATGCCGCCGGTTGAAGCGTGGATCCGGATCCGGGATCGGTGGCGGGGGAAGCGGCTCACCAAGTCGACGGAGCGGCCTGAACTTGAGATGGAAGAGTGAGCTGATGGTGTGCGGAGACGTGGCGGTCCAGCCGGGCGCCATCCATTCCTCCTGTGATCGAAGCGAATGGCTTCGCCGGGGCGCGGTCGTGGCCCTGGTTGGGACGCTGATCTGGAGCTACTGGCCCACACTGGGCGACCTGTGGCGGGTATGGAAGGGGAATCAGGACTATTCGGCCGGCCAGGTGGTGCCGCTGATCGCCGTGTATCTGCTTTGGTCCGGTCGAAAGCGGCTGTTCACCATTCCGGCCCGGATCTGCTGGTGGGGGGCGGGGGTGCTGTTGATCGCCCAGGGTGTGCGATTGGCAGGCGTCCTGTTGGCCTACGGATCGCTGGAACAGTATTCGCTGGTGCTGAGCGTCATGGGAATTGCGCTGCTGGTGCTGGGGTTTCCGCTGGCCTGGAGGCTCAAGTGGATCCTGCTGTTCCTGGTGCTGATAGTGCCGTTACCGAGGCGTGCGCACGAAAGCCTGACGTTGCCCCTGCAGGAACTGGCCACCTCGTCGGCCGTGTACGGCCTGGAGTTGCTGGGGTTCCTGGTGCATCGCGAGGGCAACGTATTGCGGCTCGATGAGCAGGTGACGGTTGCGGTTGCGGAAGCGTGCAGCGGCCTGCGGATGTTGACGGCCTTCGTGATCGTCTCGGCCACGCTGGCTTTCGTGGTACGCCGGCCGGCATGGCAGAAAGCTCTGCTGCTGGTCTCCAGCGTGCCGGTAGCCATACTGGCCAACAGCCTGCGGGTGGTCGTGACGGCCCTGTTGTATTACCTGTCCACCAGCGAAGTGGCGGAGAGTTTCTCCCACGATTTCGCGGGCCTGCTGATGATGCCCCTGGCGATCGCGGCGTCGATGGGGTTGCTGCATCTGTTGCGATGGTTGGCCGCGGACTCTGTCAGTCACGCGCCACAGGGGTCATGAACGCATGCGTTTCGCACCGCCTTTTTCGGTGGCCGGCGTTGTTGCGGCCAGTGTCATCCTGCTGGCCGGCGGGGTCGGCCAGCGCTGGCTTGAACACCGCCTGGCGGAAGCGGATGCGGCCCCGGTCAAGCTGGACCGGCCGCTGGCTACCCTGCCGCTGGAGATCGGCTCCTGGCGGGGAGTCGACCTGCCGATGAACCAGCGCCTGGTCGATTTCGCCGGCTGTGACGACTACATCAATCGTCGCTACAGGGCGGAGGGGTCGTCTGAATCGGTGGAACTGTACGTCGCCTATGCGGCCCGGCCGGCCAGGATGCTCAGTCATCGGCCGCAGGTCTGTTACCCGGCGCATGGGTGGACGCCCCGGGACGTCCGCAGGGAGCGGATCGAACTACCCGACGGACGAGGCTTCGACTGCCTGGTTCAGCACTTCACGCGACAGCAGCCCGATCGTGAGGCGGCGATCGTGCTGAGCTACTACGTACTCCGGGGAAAGCATGTGACCGATTGGACCGAGTTCTGGGGCCCGAAGTGGCGGCGTCCCAACCTCTCGCGCGATCCGCATTTCTATGTGGCCCAGGTGCAGGTGAGCGTGACGAGAAAAGGGGCGTCGAGTCTGGAGGGCGACGAGGCACTGCTCAAGGACTTTACGGCTCTGGTAGCGCCGGCCATCGACGCCCTCCTGCCGGCCCCGGAGTCTTCGGCCCTCGAATGAGAAGTTGCGACCAGAGGACACGCTGTCCTTCCTGTGAGGAATCAAGCTATGAAAGTTGCCATCCTGGCCGGCGGAATGGGATCGCGTCTTGCCGAGGAGACGGAGGTCAAGCCTAAGCCGATGGTTGAGATCGGCGGCTATCCGATTCTCTGGCACATCATGCGCATCTATTCGCATTACGGGTTCAATCATTTCGTCATCGCCCTGGGCTACAAGGGCGAGGTGATCAAGAAGTACATGGTGGATTACTGCTCCCTGAGCAGCAATCTGACGGTGAACATTGGTCAGGGCAGCGTGGATGTACACGACGGCCAACGGCCCAACTGGACCGTTGAACTGGTGGACACCGGCTTGAAGACGATGACCGGGGGGCGAATCAAACGCCTGCAACCCTACCTGGGCAACGAGCCGTTCATGCTGACGTGGGGTGACGGCGTGGCCGACATCGACATCCCCCGGCTGCTGGCGTTCCATCGTTCGCACAAGAAACTGGCCACGCTCACCGCGGTGCGCCCGCCGGCGCGATATGGCAAGCTGACGCTGGACGGTGATCGTATTTCCGCCTTCGAGGAAAAGCCGCAGTTGGGCGAAGGCTGGATCAACGGCGCGTTTTTCGTACTCCAACCCGAGGTATTCGACTACATCGACGGAGACGACACCCAGTTCGAGCAGGAGCCGCTTGAACGGCTGGCGCGCGACGGGCAGTTAATGGCCTACAAACACACATCGTTCTGGCAGTGCATGGACACGCTGCGAGAGAAACACATTCTGGAATCACTCTGGCAATCAGGGCGTGCGCCCTGGAAGATCTGGGAGACCTGAAGCATGCGCGTGCTGGTCACTGGGCATGACGGTTACATCGGGACGGCGCTGGTTCCGCTCTTCGAGGACGCGGGACATGAAGTCGTCGGGTTGGACAGTTGCCTGTTCAAGGATTGCGTGTTCGGGCAGGATGCAGCGCCGGTCAGGGCCATCCGCAAGGACATACGCGACGTTGAATCGGCGGATCTGCGGGGTTTTGACGCCATTGTCCATCTGGCGGGCATTTCCAACGATCCGCTGGGCGATCTGAATCCCGAACTGACTCTGGAGATCAACTACCGAGCCAGCGTCCGGCTGGCCCGGCTGGCCCGGGACGCGGGCGTTCGGCGATTTCTGTTCAGCTCCAGTTGCAGCACCTATGGGGCGGGGGGGATGGATGAGATTTTGGATGAGCAGTCTCCCTTCCGGCCGGTGACGCCCTACGGCGAATCAAAAGTGCGGGCGGAAGAGGAGATTGCGGAGCTGGCGGATCGCGATTTCACGCCGGTGTATCTGCGCAACGCCACCGCCTACGGGGTCTCGCCGCGCCTGCGGGGCGATCTGGTGGTCAACAACCTGACCGGTTTTGCCTTTACCACCGGGGAGGTGTTTCTCAAGAGCGACGGGACGCCCTGGCGCCCGCTCGTACACATCGAGGACATTGCCCGCGCCTTCCTGGCCCTGATGGAGGCGCCCCGTGAAAAGGTCCACAACGAGGCGTTCAACGTCGGCCGGGACGAAGACAACTACCAGATCCGGCAGATCGCCGACATGGTTCAACAGATTGTGCCGCGCAGCCGGGTGCGCTACGCCGACGGGGCCGGACCGGACAAGCGATGTTACCGGGTGAACTTCGGGAAAATCACGCGGGTGGTGCCGGAGTTCCAACCCGCCTGGAGCCTGCGTCGTGGCGTGGAACAGCTCTACGAGGCATACCGCAGGGTGCACCTGACGCTGGGGGACCTGGAAGGTTCGCGGTTCATGCGCATCAAGCATGTCAAGGAGCTGCTGGCGGCCGGACTGCTGGATGAAACCCTGCGCTGGAATACCACGGCCTGCGTGGTCGGAGGATAATGAACATGATGAAGATCGCAACCGCCTGCCGTTCATGCGGCGGCACAAATCTCACCCGGGTGCTGGACCTGGGCCGGACAGCCCTGGCGGATCGGCTGCTGACGGAAGCCATGCTGGCCGAAGAGGAGCCGGTCTTTCCGTTGACGGTCTGGTATTGCTCGGCGTGCAGCCTGGTGCAGATCCGCGAGCAGGTAGCCCCCGAGATCCTGTTCGGCGACCTGTACCAGTATTTCTCCAGCTTCTCCGACGCACTGCTGCTGCATTCCCGGGATAACGCCGAGCGCTTGATCGAGCAGCGCCGACTGGGACCGGGCAGCCTGGTCGTGGAACTGGCCAGCAATGACGGCTACATGCTCAAGAACTTCAAGGCCTGGGGCATTCCGGTGCTGGGCATCGATCCGGCGCCCGGCCCGGCCAAGGCGGCCATCGCGGCCGGCATCGACACGATGATGACGTTCTTCACCCGGGACCTGGCCCGGCAATTGCGGTCCGAGGGCCGGGCGGCGGATGTCATTATTGCGAACAACGTCCTGGCCCATGTGCCGGACCTCAACGGGTTTGTCGAGGGAATCGGCATTCTGTTGAAGGAGGACGGCGTAGCGGTCATCGAAGCCCCGTACGTCAAGGATCTCATCGAACACTGCGAATTCGATACCATTTACCACCAGCACCTGTGCTACTTCTCGATCTCGGCGCTGCGGCACCTCTTCGCGCGGCACGGGTTGCATCTCAATCACGTGATGCATCTGCCCATTCACGGCGGTTCGCTGCGACTGTTCGTCGAAAAGCGGCCGGCGCCCAGCCCGCAGTTGCAGGCCATGCTGGAGGCGGAGGTCGCGGCCGGGGTGGTAACCCCGGAGTACTATCTCGATTTCGCCAAACGGGTTGAGGCCATCAAGACCGACCTGCTGAATCTCTTGAAGGAGCTGAAGGCCAACGGCAAGCGAATCGCGGCGTACGGCGCGGCGGCCAAGGGGTGCACGCTGCTGAATTACACCGGCATCGGCCCTGAGACGCTGGATTTTGTCGTAGACCGGAATATCCACAAACACGGGCGCTATATGCCGGGCCGCCATGTACCCATCCGGCCGGTGGAACAACTGCTGACCGAGATGCCGGACTACACGCTGCTGCTGGCCTGGAACTTTGCGGACGAGATCATCAGCCAGCAGGCGGCCTATGTGCAGCGCGGCGGGCGGTTCATCGTGCCGGTGCCCACGCCGCGCGTGGCGGAACCTGAAAGGATGATGGTGGCCTGAGATGCATCAACATTGCCCCAACTGCGGCCGTCGGCCGATGGATGTGTTTTACGAGGTGCGTCAGATCCCCGCGCATAGCTGCCTGATGATGGACAGCGAGGCGGAGGCGAGGGCCTACCCGCGCCGCGACCTGGCCCTGGGCTATTGTCGCGCGTGCGGATTTGTCTCCAACGTTCTGTACGACGAGAGCGTCAAGCAGTACTCCGACCGCTACGAGGACCAGCAATCCTTTTCTCCGCGATTCCGGGCGTTTCAGACTGAGCTGGTGCGCCGGCTGGTGGAACGCTATGACATTCGCGGCAAGGACGTGCTGGAGATCGGCTGCGGCAAGGGCGATTTCCTGGTGGAACTGTGCCAGGCCGGCGCCAACCGGGGGCTGGGGATCGATCCGGCCTGTATCCCCGGACGGGTGGCCGGTAAGGACGGGGGCAGCGTGCGCTTTATCGCCGACTACTACGGCGAGAAGTACGCGGATGTGCCCTGCGACGTGGTCTGCTGCCGGCACACCCTCGAACACATCCACGAGACCCGCGAATTCATGCAGATCGTGCGGCGCACGTTGGGCGAACGGCCTGACACGCTGGTGTTCTTCGAAGTGCCGGATGTGCATCGTGTGCTGCACGAGCAGGCCTTCTGGGACATCTACTATGAGCACTGCTCTTACTTCAGCCTGGGCTCGCTGGCCCGGCTGTTCCGTTCCACTGGTTTCGACGTGATCGAGCTGGCCACGGACTTCGACGACCAGTACCTGCTGCTGGTGGCCAGGCCTGCCGCCGGGGAGACGGCCGCGGCCTTGCCCGAGGAGCAGGATCTGGACCTGCTGGCGGCCGATGTGCAGCAGTTCCGCTCTTCCGCCCGCCGGCGGATTGAGGGCTGGCAGACCCTGCTGGCCGAGGCCGGGCGCAATGGCAAGCGCGTGGCCATCTGGGGTTCGGGCTCCAAGTGCGTCGCCTTCCTGAGCACGGTGGGGCTGGCCAAATCGGTCAAGGCGGTGGTGGATATCAATCCGTACCGCCATGGGCGGTTCCTGGCCGGTTTGGGCTGCGTGGTCAGCGCGCCGGAAACGCTGAAGGAGTTGCGGCCGGACCTGGTGCTGGTAATGAACCCCATTTACCGCCAGGAAATCACCGAGCAGTTGCGGGGCATGGGCCTGGAACCCGAGGTCATGCCGGTCTGAGCAAAGCGAAAGCCCGAACCATGATACAGAGCCACCCTGAGTCATCAGCCGTACAGTTCGAACCGGCCGGAGCTCCCGTGAGCTGCCCGATCTGCCGGGCCGACGGGATGTCGGTCTTCTTCGAACTGCCGGACGTGCCGGTCCACTGCAACGTGCTGTGCGCAACCCGCGAGGAGGCGCTGGCCGTGCCGCGAGGCGATATCCGGCTGGGTTTCTGCCGATCCTGCGGCCTCATTTCCAACCTGGCCTTCGAGCCGGCGCGGATGGCCTACGGGGGACGGTATGAGAACTCGCTGCATGTGTCTCCGCGATTTCAGCAATATGCCGAGGAGCTGGCCGCCCGCCTGATCGAGACCTACGAGCTCCGCGGCCGGTACATCATTGAGATCGCCTGCGGCCAGGGCGAGTTTCTGCGCCTGCTCTGCCGGCTGGGCAACAACTGGGGCACCGGTTTCGACCCCAGCTACGTGCCCGGCCTGGTGGATGGAAAGCTGGATCGGCGTGTCAAGTTTGTGACCGATTATTATTCCGAGGAGTACGCCGGGCTGTCCGCCGACCTGGTCTGCTGCCGGCACGCCCTCGAGCACATCGCCGACCCGGTGAAGTTCCTGCGCATGGTGCGGCGAAACGTGTACGGTCAGAGGTGTCCGGTCCTGTTCTTCGAGGTCCCCAACGCCCTTTTCACGCTCCGGCAGAACGGCTTCTGGGACATTCTTTACGAGCATTGCACCTATTTCACGCCCATCTGCCTGGAACGGGTTTTCAAGCAGAGCGGCTTTCAGGTGCTTGAGGTTCGTGAGGAGTTCGGAGGGCAGTTTGTGACCATTGAGGCCCGTTGCACCGAAGGGAGCGGGCCCGCCGTGGAATCCGGGGATCGGGAAGATCAGGAGCTGTCCCGGCTCTCGCAGGACGTTGAGACCTTCTCTCAACGCTATCGCCTGGAGCTGGAAGGATGGCACCAGCGCCTGGCTGGCCTGCGGGAGCAGGGACGCCGGGTGGTCACCTGGGGCTCAGGCTCCAAGGGCACCATGTTTCTGAACGCCCTGCAGGGTTGCGGGGGTATCGAGTACGTGGTGGACATCAATCCGCGCAAGCAGGGAATGTTTGTGCCGGCCTCCGGGCAACAGATTGTGGATCCGCACCAGTTACAGGTTCTACGGCCTGACGTGGTGCTGGTCATGAACCGCATTTACGAAGATGAAATCCGTCGGCGGGTGCTGGACATGAATCTGCGCCTGCAAGTACTCAGCGTTTAAGCCACATCGTGTTCGAATGGAAACTTGCATTCACCTTTTGAGGGTTAGGAGCATGTTGCGAATGACCTCGCGCGTGATCATCGTGTCTTTCCTGCTGGTCATCATGAGTAGTCCAACATCGGCCGGAGCGTTCAACCAGGACATCTTGGACTGGACCCTGTATGGCTTCCGGCAATCCGAAGCGCCAGGCCCGCGGATCAGACCGTCCATCGCCGGAGCCGGGGCCATCCTGGCCAATGATGACGGGGGCTCTGAAGTGTCGTCATCCTCGGCGGTGCCGGGCGATTTCGACGATGACCAGGACGTGGATCAGGAAGACTTCGGATTGTGGCAGGCTTGCGTGACCGGGCCGGATATTCCCCAGGAGGATCCGGCTTGTGCGCGAATGAAGCTCGATGCCGATTCGGATGTCGATCTGGACGACCTGAAAATCATCGAACCCTGCCAGACTGGTCCGGCCATTCCGGCGGTTCCCAGTGCTACCGTGCAGACAAGTGTTGTCGCTGGCTCGGGCAGCATTCTGGTGTACCCGCAAAAGGACAGCTACTACTGCGGTGAAGTCGTCACCGTGACCGCCTTGCCGGAGGCCGGCTGGGTTCTGTCGAGCTGGAGCGGGGATCTGAGCGGCTCCGAGCCGCAGCAGATCATCGCCATGTGGGGAGCTTGCGTCATTCAGGCCACCTTTGTGCTCGATCCTCTTGAAATCAGCAATCTTTCGGTGATCCCCTCGTTTACGGGGGCGGTGGTGACCTGGCAGACCAACAAGCCGGCCACTTCGGCGGTGGCCTATGGTCTGACCACGGCCTACGAGCTGGGCACGGTCGAGGACCAGGCCTATGTGACCGAGCACAGTCTCAGCCTGTCGGGCCTGACCGCGGGGACCACCTACCACCTGCAGGTGACCTCGGCAGACAACGGGGGGGCGTCGGTCTCCTCGGAGGACGTCAGCTTCCAGACGCCGCTGCCCGGCGGGTTGGTCAGCGATGATTTCAATGCCTGCCAGCTCAACACGTCCCGGTGGCAGTTTGTCAATCCGCTGGGGGATGCCGAGGTCCGTGTGGTCGGTGCCGGCACCGCGGACGCGGTGGTGGAGCTGGTGGTGCCTCCGAACGTCTCGCACGACCTGTGGACGATGGGCAACTTCGCTCCGCGTCTGATGCAGCCGGCGACCAATACGGACTTTACCATTGAGGCCAAGTTCGATTCTCCGGTGGTGGAGACATATCAGCTCCAGGGTCTGATCGTCGAGGAGACGGTGGACCATTATGTGCGCTTCGACGTGCACAGCCGGGAGGGGGACACCCGCCTGTTCGCCGCGGTCCTGCAGGACGGCAACGGCATGGTGAAGAAGAATACGGTCATACCGTCGGGGGCGCCGATCTGGCTGCGCGTGCAGCGTGCGGCCGACCTGTGGACGCTGACCTACTCGTATGACGGCACGAACTGGCTGCCGGGGGTGCAGTTTACTTACGCCATGGAGGTGACGGCGGCGGGCGTGTACGCGGCCAACCACCCGGAGGGCACGGCCCCGTCCTTCGTTGCCCGCGTGGATTACTTCTTCAACAGCGCCGCGCCGGTCAGCCCGGAGGACGGGCTGCTGGCCGGTTCTGCCGGAGCGAGTCTGCAGACCTCGGTCAGCGGATCGGGGACTATCCAGGTGACCCCGCTCCAGGAGGCTTACTACTGCGGGGAGACGGTCACGGTGACGGCGGTACCGGAGCCCGGCTGGATGTTCTCGGGCTGGGACGGGGATCTGAGCGGCTCCGAGCCGCAGCAGACGCTGACCATGACCGAGTCGCGGTCGATCCAGGCTCTCTTTGAGGAAGACCTCCGGCCGCTGGAGATCACTAATGTCTCGGTGATCCCCTCGTTTACGGGGGCGGTGGTGACCTGGCAGACCAACAAGCCGGCCACTTCGGCGGTGGCCTATGGTCTGACCACGGCCTACGAGCTGGGCACGGTCGAGGACCAGGCCTATGTGACCGAGCACAGTCTCAGCCTGTCGGGCCTGACCGCGGGGACCACCTACCACCTGCAGGTGACCTCGGTGAATGAGGAAGAGGAGTCCGCTTCATCGCAGGATCTTGTTTTCCACACGCCGATTCCCGGCGGGTTCGTAAGCGATGATTTCAATGCATTTAATTTCAACCTGGAGCGCTGGTCCATCATCAGCCCATTGCAGGACGCCATTTTCCGGCTGACGGGCACCAATACGCCCGACGCGGTGGCCGAAATTGTTGTGCCCGCCGGCGTTGCTCATGACCCATGGACGGCCGGCAACTTCGCTCCGCGTCTGATGCAGCCGACGACCAACACGGACTTCACCCTTGAGGCCAAGTTCGATTCGCCGGTGGTGGAGACGTACCAGCTCCAGGGTTTGATCGTCGAGGAGACGGTGAACCATTATCTTCGCTTCGGCATGCACAGCCGGGACGGGACCACCCACTTGTACGCCGCGGTCCTGAAGGACGGCAGCAGCACGGTGAAGAGAGATGCGGTCATACCCTCGGGGGCGCCGATCTGGTTGCGGGTGCAGCGTGCGGCCGACGTGTGGACGTTCAGCTACTCGTATGACGGTACGAACTGGCTGGAGGAAGTCTCGTTCCCGTACGCCATGCAGGTGACGGCGGTTGGTCCGTTTGCGGGAAACGCCGCGCATGGTTCGGGGGTGGCCCCGGCCTTCACCGCACGCATCGACTATGTCTTCAACTCCGCGATCCCGATCGATCCGGAGGATGGCGCAGTCGTTGAAGACACACAGCCGCCCGCGCTGTTTGACCTGCAGCTTGATCCTGCGGTCGATGCCATCATGGTTCGGTGGCGGACCGACGAACCGGCCAACGCGCGCGTGCGCTGGGGCCTGACGACGGATTACGAGCTGGGCTCGTTCGACAACCCTTCTCTCCAGTTCGAGCATGTGATGGTGGTCGGCAAGCTGGAGCCGGGGACCACGTACAACCTCCAGATCGTTTCGGCGGATGCCGGTGGCCGGGAGGCGCTCTCGGACAACCTGGTGGTGACGACCCCGACCTGGCCGCAGTTCTCCGGACCGGCAATTGATGTGTGGTACGGTACGGAACAGGCCTTCGGTGAGATCGGGCTGCCGATCCCGTATGTGAACATCCTGGGCAGGGTCGATGTGCAGAACCTGGCTTCGCTGCAATACTCGCTCAACGGCAAGCCCTTCCGGCCGCTGGCAGTGGGCCCCAACTCCTGCCGGCTGGCGGCCCACGGTGATTTCAATGTCGAGCTGGACCTTGACCAACTGCTGATCGGCCTGAACCGGCTGGAGTTGCGTTCGCTGGACATGGGCAGCAACGAGAATCGCGAGTCGGTTCTGTTCAGTTTCAGGAACGACCGCGTCTGGCCGCTGCCCCATACCGTCCGTTGGAGCGACTATACCAGTGTGGTCCAGGGCGCCCAGCTCATGGACGGCAAATGGGTCATCGACGATGATTCAACCATCCGGCTGACTGAGTTCGGTTGTGACCGGCTGGTCCTTATCGGCGACCGCACCTGGACGGATTATCAGGTGACGGTCCCGGTCATGGTGAAGGACCTCGCCCCCGCCAGCTTGAAATCCGCAACGCCTGAAATTGGATTGATCTGTCATTGGCCGGGTTACACGCAGATCAACAACGAATTGCCGCGTGCCGGATTCATCCCGCTCGGGGGGATGGGTTGCTACAAGTGGAGAACCGTATCGTCACGGCAGTTCGAGCTCGTCGGGTACGATAATCAGGTGATCCAGAGCCTCAATGCTCCTTTCGAACTGAACGTCTGGTACATGATGAAAATGCAGGTCCAGGCTGTCGGCGATATGGTCGAATACCGCTTCAAGTGCTGGCCGGAGGCGGAGCCGGAGCCGGCGGAGTGGATGCTTCAGGGCCAACAGTCCAACGTGCATGATCCCAATCACGGCAGCGTTGCTCTGGTGGCCTACTACGTCGATGTCGTGTACGGCGATGTGGTAGTGGAACCGGTGCCTGATCCCTGATCGCCCCGTGAGATGACGACAGGTTCGAGTCACGGGCAGTGGGTATGGCTTGCATTGATCATCTCCGATAACGGTTCCACGGATCGAACGCCGGAGATCTGCCGATCTCAATCCAGGCTCCTGGAGAGCGGAATACCGGGATGAGCGCGTTTCACGGATTGCTGCACAGCACGCCAGGAGGCGCTGAAAAAGCGGACCAGCAGACGGCCACGTGCCGGGCATGGATTGTCGCTCACGCGCTTGGTGAACCCGCGGAAGTCTGGCTCTGGCGTCAGGTGACGGGATTGCGCCGGGTACGGCCGCTGGTCGTCTGCTGGGCATACAAGAACCGGGATGTCTATCCGGTTGATGAAGATGCGGTCACCATCGTCCCCTTCGCCTCGCGGCCGACAGAAGGAAGGCGAAGATGGCTGCACCGGCTGCGTGGTCTGCCGCGGATGAACTTCTACGGCAGCGTGGGCAGGGAATTCAAGCACCTTGTGGATCTGGCCGCACACCACCGGCCGCAGGTCATGCTGTGTCATTTCGGCTCTGCGGCGTTACGACTGCTGCCGGTGGCGGAAAAGCTGGGGATACCGCTCGTGGCCCATTTTCACGGTCAGGACGTATCGTCGAGCCTGCGGAACCGGTGGTATCGCTGGAGCATCATTCCGGCGTTGTCCCGGTTCGCGGCGGTGGTGGTAGTGGGAAGCCATCAGCGGCAATGGATGTTGCGGCACGGCGTGCCGGAGGAGCGTGTTCACCTGATCCCGTGCGGGGTGCCCACGGAGCAGTTCCGGCCGGCAGGGGCGCAGCGGACGGATGGCGTGGTCCAGTTCGTGGCGGTGTCCCGGCTGGTGGCCTGGAAAGGGGTGGATTACACCCTGCGGGCGTTTGCCGCGGTGCACGCGGCGGTGCCTCAGGCCAGGCTGGCCATCGTGGGCGATGGTCCCGACCGCCGGGCCCTTGAAGGGCTGGCGCGCGAGCTGCAAGTGGCCCCGGCGGTCAGGTTTACCGGGGTTCTGGCTCCGGAGCAGGTGAGGAAGGAACTGGCCGGGGCGGATGTGTTTGTACAGCACTCCCTGACCTACACGTCCGGCTGGTGCGAAGGGTTCGGCGTATCCATTGCGGAAGCGGCCGCCATGGGGTTGCCCCTCGTCGTGACCCGTTCAGGGGGAATACCGGACCAGGTCATTCACGGCGAGACAGGGTTTCTCTGCCCGGAGCGGGATGTGGAGGCCATGGCCGAGGCCATGCGCATGCTGGCCTGTGATTCCGCACTGCGCAAAGAGATGGGGGCTGCGGCAAGACGGCGCGTCGTGGAGCATTTTGATGCCGCGGGGCAGATTCACAAGCTCGAACAGGTGTTGTTAACAACCGCCGGCGGGGGACGCGTGCGGCCCTGGAGCGTTCGATCAGCGGTATGGAACGGTCGGCCGGTTGGCCGTGGAGAGACAGCGGTTGAGTACCATTCAAAGTGCAAGTCCTGAGATTAAGATGGCGGAACAGGTAAGCTCCGCATGCGATCTTGAGAACGAGCCGGACAATTGTTTCTGCACAGACCACCTGATGGAGAACCTGGAGCACCGGTCCCTGCGCGGGGGGGCGCTCACGATGATCGGTCAGGCGGCCAAGTTGTGCCTGCAGGTGGGCTCGACGGCCGCATTGGCGCGGCTGCTGACACCCGGCGATTTCGGCCTGGTGGCGATGGTGGCGACCTTCACCAACTTCATCAATCTGTTCAAGGATCTTGGGTTGTCCCTGGCGACGGTCCAGCGAGCGACCATCACCCACAACCAGGTGTCCGCGCTGTTCTGGATCAATGTGGCGGTCAGCGCGGTTCTGATGATGATCACGGTGGCCCTTGCGCCGGTGGCGGCGTGGTTTTACGGAGAACCGCGCCTGACCGGCATCATGCTGGCCATGGCCGGCACATTTCTCTTCGGAGGCCTGACCGCCCAACACGCGGCCTTGCTGCAGCGACAGATGCGTTTCGCGGTGCTCGCCGGCGTGGATGTGACCTCCATGGCGGCGGGTGTCGCCACGGCCATCGTCATGTCCTGCCTCGGCTTTGGATATTGGGCCCTGGTCGGAATGGGCATGGTCGCCCCGGCGACCTACATGATCCTGGTATGGATGTTCGTCCCCTGGCGCCCCACTTCGCCTCGCGGTGAGCAGGGCATCGGTAGCATGCTGGGATTTGGCGGGCACCTGACCGGCGTCTCTGTTCTGGGGTATGTCGCCAAAAACGCAGACAACGTGCTGATCGGCCGATATCTCGGTTCCGCGGCCCTGGGCCTCTACAGTCGGGCGTATCATCTGCTGCTGCTGCCCATCCACCAGATCAATGCTCCGCTGGCGGCGGTCGCGATACCGGCGTTGTGCCGGCTCCAGGAGGATGACGACAGATACCGGCGCTATTACTACACGGCCATCAGTGCTATTGCCTGGGCCACCATGCCGCTGGCCCTGGGCATGGCCGCCCTGGCCGATGAAATCATTCTTCTTTTCCTGGGGCCCCAGTGGGCCCTCGCGGCGGAAGTGTTCCAGGTGCTGGCCTTCGCGGCCCTGCTGCAGCCGCTGGTAAACACCACCGGCTGGATCTATGTGTCGCTGAACCAGACGGCGCGGATGTTGCGATTCTCCTCAGTGTCTGTGCCCATCTTCACGGCCGCTCTCGTGCTGGGACTCTCCTGGGGCATCCTCGGGGTGGCCCGGGCGTACACGCTCTGCTCCCTTGTCGTCGCGCCGTTCTGCCTGTGGTACGCCTACCGGCACTCGCCGATCCGCTTGAAGAGAGTGCTCCTGTCGGCGCTCCCGCCCCTGGGCCTCAGTCTTCTCATGTGGGCGTCTATTGCCTGGGCCCGTCCGTATTTTGCGGATTGGGATCTGGTGGCACGGCTGGCCGGTCTGGTTGTCCTGGGCGGGAGCGTGTTTCTCGCTGGCGCCCTGCTCTGGCCCGAGGCCCGGCGGAACCTGGGCATGGTTCTGAATATGGCCCGCACGCTGAGAGCCGGGAAACGGTAATTGGCGACAGACGGAATCTCAAAATTGGAAACGGTGCACACAGTGTCTGCGGAGATGCCGGCCGGCGGCGGGAACGGGCGATCGAGCACCGCACGCGATATCGATGTTTTGATGATCACCTATAACCGGCCGGAGTACACGCGTGTTGCGTTGGCCCGGCTGCTGGAAACCTGTGATGCGTCCATGCGCGTGTGGCTGTGGCACAACGGAGAGGATGGCGCGACGCTGGAGGTGGTCAAATCGCTGGCGGATCATCCGCGCGTGTACGAGTTCTATCACAGCCGCGAGAACGCAAGGTTACGCGAACCGACGAACTGGCTGTGGCGGAACGCCAAAGGCGCATATCTGGCCAAGGTGGATGATGATTGCCGGATGCCGGAGGGCTGGGGCGAGACGCTCCGACAGGCCCACGAGGACGTGCCCCAATTTGGCATCATCAGTTGCTGGCCGTTCCTGGAAGAGGACTTTCTGCCGGAAGTGTCACGGCCCAAGATCGGGACGTTCAACGGTCATCGCCTGCTGCAGAACTTCTGGGTGGGGGGAAGTGGATATCTGATGAAGCGCCAGGTTCTTGAGCAGTTAAAGGGGCTGGGGGTCGACGAATCCTTCAGCAAGTTTTGTCTGCGGGCGGCGCGGCACGGCTGGATCAACGGCTGGTACTATCCGTTTCTGTACATGGATCACATGGATGACCCGCGTTCTCCGTACACCACCATGCGCACGGAGGAAGATTTCCGGCGGAGGCCCACCCTCTCCTCCTTGCGGTTCAACACGACATCCCTGCAGGCGCTGCGCGAGCGGGCCCACATGGCGGCGGTGGAGGTACAGCAGGCGAGCATCAATCCGCGCGACTACTTCGGCTGGTACGCCCGCATGCGGCGAATCAAGAACCGCCTGCTGGGACGCGGCCGGGTGGCACGGTTCAATCCATGATCCGCGGGCCCGGCAGGAGCCACCCACCTCTGATTCAATCGGCTGGATCCATGACCTTTCCTGATGCGAGCGGTGAAGTAACGGTGTGCGGTGCGCAATTCACGGCGCGTTCACGAACCGGTTCGGCGGCAGGACTGCCGGCCCGGGGGCATGGGGGGCATATGAGCATGGCATACAATCCCCTGGTGAGCGTTGTCATCTGCACCTACAACTCCGGCTCATATCTGCGCGAGGCGGTTCAGAGCATTTTGGACCAGACCTACCGCCATCTGGAAGTGATCGTGGTCGATGATGGCAGCACGGACGGATCGGTTGACGAGGTGCGGCGGGCGTGTCCGGCTGGCCCGGTGCGATGGATCCGGCAGGAGAACGCGGGCAAAGCCGTGGCGCTGAACCGGGCGCTGGCGGAGATCCGGGGGGAGTTCCTGGTAATCCAGGATGGGGACGACGTAAGCCATCCGCTTCGGGTCGAGCGTCAACTCGAACGCATGCTGAGCGACGAGAAACTGGGGGCCGTGTTCTGCGGACATGACCTGATCCTGGACGGGCGGCACGTGGCCCCGCGCATGCGGGAAAAGAGTCCCGATGAATGCCGGCGCGACATTGAGGCCTTTCGTATGCCGGCGCACGATCCGACCGTGATGTACCGAACGGCCTGCATCCGCGACATTCCCTTTGAACCGTCCCTGCGGATCGGGCAGGTGTTCGACCATGTGCTGCGCGTGGGGGAGCGCTGGCCGATGGCGGTGGTGGGCCAGTGCTTGTACTCCTACCGGATCCATCGGGCTTCGGTGACCCGGCGCGTCCCCGAGGTGCGGGAAAAATACGTGCGCGAGGTGTTGTGCCGGGCCTGTCAACGGCGGGGGCTGTGTTTTGAGACCCTGTTCAAGCATTGGAACCTGGAAGCTTCGTTAGGCAAGCCGCGCGTACGCGACAACAATCTGGCCGCGCACTTCATGGAGAGCGCGATTGACCAGCGCCGGGAGCGGCACTTCTGGGCGGCGGTGCGCACAGGCTTTGAGTGCGCCCGGCTGGCCCCGTTGAGTTTCCATTATCACAAGGCATGGATCTATGCCCTGTCGCCGTACTGGCTGGTCCGGCGAATCCGTTCGCGAAACTGAACATGGAGACGACCGGACAGCAATTTGTTCAGGAGTACCACGGCGTCACCACGCTGCATCCGCTCGGTTTGGTGATGGCCCTGGGGTGTGGTCTGGCCCTGGTTGCTGTGCCGCGCCGCTATGCCATCTGGCCGATGATCGTGATGGCGTGTTTTGTGGCCCCCGCTCAGCGAATCGTCATCCTGGGCCTGGACTTCAACATGCTGCGCGTCATGGTGCTGTGGGCGTGGCTGCGGATTCTCGGCCACGAGGAGTGGCGCGCGTTCCGTTGGCAGCCCCTGGACAGCCTGCTGATAGCCTGGGCCGTGGTGCAGACGGTCAACTACACCCTGCTCATGGGCAGCAGCGCGGCTTTCGTCAACCGCCTGGGCGTCAGCTTTGATGCCGTCGGCATGTACTTTGCGTTCCGTTGCCTGCTGCGCAACTGGGACGATTACCACACCACGGTGCTGGGACTGGCGATTGTCGCCTTACCCGTCATGGCGGCCTTCATCGTGGAGGAGATGACGAGCCGGAATCTGTTCGCCTTCTTTGGCGGCGTCCCGGAGATTACGCGCGAACGTGAAGGCCGGCTGCGCTGCCAGGGGGCCTTTGCCCATCCCATCCTGGCCGGCTGTTTCTGGGCGGTGGTTCTGCCCCTGATTGCGGCGCGCTGGTGGACTCACCCGGCCGGACGGACGCTGACGGTTCTGAGCGTGCTGGCCTGCCTGGTCATCGTGGTGTGTTGTGCCTCCAGCACGCCGGTCGGCGGGGTGGTCGCCGGGCTGGTTGGCGCGGCCTTCTTCGGCCTGCGGCGGCACATGCGGACGGTTCGATGGGCCACCGTGCTGACACTCGTGGGTCTGCACCTGGTCATGAACGCGCCCGTGTGGCACCTGATCTCTCGCATCAGCGCCGTGGGCGGCTCCACCGGCTGGCATCGATACAACATCATCAACCAGGCCATCAATCGCGTGGGCGAATGGTGGCTCCTGGGCACGCGCAACATCACGCATTGGCACATCTGGGCCAATGACATCACCAACCAGTATGTGGCCGAAGCGATTACGGGCGGAATCTGGAAGCTCGGATTGCTCATCGCGATTATCGTCTTGGCCTTTCGGGCCACCGGTCAGCTCCTGCGGATGGTGGAACATGATCGCCCGCTGCTGATCACCACTTGGGCCATCGGGGTGAGCTTGTTTGTCCATTGCACGAATTTCATTGGCATCACGTATACGGGCCAGATCATCCTGGTCTGGTATTTGTCTCTGGCGATGGCGGGCAGTCTCCGCATGTCTTCTCAGGTGCAGGGTCGAACCGTGTGTCCTCCACGGGGCGTGTGTCCCCGTCATCCGCTGGCCATAGCGGGGGCCGGGGACCGACTCGGAAGAAGTGCGCCGATACATCCCTCGCCGCGTTAAGTGAAGGTCTATTCATGAAGCTGTCAATCGTAGTGATCTGCTGGAATGACCTGAAGGTGATCCCCGACTGTCTGAGCTCGATTTACGCGCAGACCAGGGAAATCGAATTCGAGGTCATCGTCTCGGACAACGGTTCCACCGATGGTTCTCCCCAATGGATCCGAACGCATTATCCCCAGGTGCGGGTCATCGAGAACGGGGCCAACCTGGGTTTTGCCAAGGGCAACAACGTCGGCATCCGGGCCGCCCGGGGGGAATACATCCTCATTCTCAACCCCGACACGATCATCGGGGAGGGGGCCCTGGATAAGTGGGTGGCGTTTGCCGATCACCATCCTCAGGCGGGGGCGTTCGGGTGCCGCGTATTGAACCCCGACGGCTCGTACCAGGACCCGGCCAGGCCCTTCCCGACCATCGGGCGGTACTGGATGAAGGCGTTGGGCCTGGGCCTGTTGGGATACTGCTCCGACAGGATCGCCTTTCAGTACCGGGGCTGGAAGGGGACGACGGAACGGGAGATTGACTGGCAGAGCGGATGCTGCGTGATGTTCCGGGGCGAATTGCTCAAGCGCCTGGGCGGCTTCGACGAGCGGTTCTTTTACCACTTCGAGGAGGTCGATCTGTGCAAGCGCGTATGGGCTGCCGGACACTCCATCGTCTATTGTCCGCACGCTGTCATCACCCATCTGGGAGGACAATCCGTCGGGCGCTTCCCCATCCGGTTTGCTTTGGAGAAGTACCGCAACCGCTACCGCTACTTCTTCAAGCATTTCGGCATGCGGGGGGTGCGGCGGTGCCGGATCGTCTCGCTGGCGGACCTGTACATTCGCCATTGGGCCTACGGCGCGCTCGGCTGTTTCAGGCACGATCAGGCCCTGCAAAACCGCCTGGAAATGTATCGTGTCGCCATTCGCTGGAACCGGGCGCTGGATCCGAAACGGTTTATTGAACAGGGCGTCGAGCCTGACGTGGGTTTTGAGCCGCTGGCCGCGGCGCCGGATATGCTCGCGCCTGTAACTGCGCAACAGCATGGGTTTTGAGTATTAGAGGAGACTATTGATGGCTACTTGCCTGGTGACTGGTGGGGCGGGTTTTATTGGTTCTCATGTGGCCCGCCATCTGCTGAAGTCGGATCACAAGACTGTCGTCCTTGACGATCTGAGCGGCGGGTTCCGGGAGAATGTTCCGGAGGGCGCCCTCTTCGTGGAGGGTTCCATTCTGGACGTGGCCCTGGTGGAGCGTCTGTTCGCCGAACACCGCTTCGACTATGTGTATCATCTGGCGGCCTATGCGGCGGAGGGCCTGAGTCATTTCATCCGCCGCTTCAACTACCACAACAACCTTATTGGATCGGTCAACCTGATCAACGCGAGCGTCAACCATCAGGTCAAATGCTTCGTGTTCACCAGTTCCATCGCGGTCTACGGCGCCGGTCAGTCGCCGATGACTGAAAAGATGGTGCCCATCCCCGAAGATCCCTACGGGATCGCCAAGCTGGCCGTGGAGCAGGATCTGCGGGCCAGCCACGAGATGTTCGGCATGGACTACATTATCTTCCGCCCGCACAACGTCTACGGGGAAGGGCAGAATATCGGCGATCGCTATCGCAACGTGGTGGGCATTTTCATGAACCAACTGCTCAAGGGCGAGCCGATGACGATATTCGGCGATGGGGAGCAGCAGCGGGCCTTTACGCACATCGACGACGTGGCCCCGATTATCGCGGATTCCGTGGACGTGCCGGCCGCCCGCAATGAGATCTTCAATGTGGGCGCCGACGTGCCCTTCACGGTCAACCGGCTGGCCGAGGTGGTGGCCAAGGCCATGGGGGTGCCCTGCAAGGTGAAGCATCTTGATCCGCGCAATGAGGTCAAGGTGGCCTTCTCCGACCATTCCAAGGCCGCCAAGGTGTTCGGCGATGGCCGGAAGATCTCCCTGGAAGAGGGCATCCGCAGGATGGCCGAATGGGTCAAACGGCACGGCGCGCGTGAGAGCAGTCGGTTCAAGGACATCGAGGTCATGAAGAATATGCCCAAGAGCTGGCTCGATGCCTGTGCCTGACCTGCCGGATCAGGGCCGCCTCCCTCGCTCAGAACATACCCGCCGTACAGGTTCCAGACCTATGAACCAGACCACCCTGTCCCTGGTGGCCTTCGGGTTGCCTTCGAGTCCAACGACCTTCAGCGGGTACGCCCGGTCACTGCTGATCGCGCTGCGCTCGGCGGGCGTATTGCGCCACGAGTACAGCGTCAAGCCGCGGTGCTGGATCGATCTCCTCAGAAGCATCCGGCTGACCTCGCCGGGGACCCTGCGCCTGCGGCCCCACATCAGCCGGCGTTGGATATGGAGCGAACCGGGGGCGGAACTGATGTCCCGGCGGCTGGATGCCGAACTGCGCCGCCGCGGCGACACCGGCGCCTTTCTGCAGGTCGGAACCCTGGTGCGGATCGATCCCTGTCATGGTCCTCATTACATGTTGACCGACATGACCATCCCCCAGGCCCGGCGGGCGGGGCACTTTGCAGTGTCGCACCTGTCCAGGACGCAGTTGGACGTGGCCGAAGCCATACAGCGTCGCCGGCTCCAGGAGGCCCAGCATGTCTTCGCCCTGTGCCAGTGGACCGCCCACAGTCTGGTTCATGATTGTGGCGTCAAGCCGGAGAACATCTCGGTCGTTTACGCGGGTTCCAATCTGCAACTCCCGGAAGGGGTGCACGAACCCAGGAACCCGCGCGAGATCCTGTTCGTGGGCATCGACTGGCCTCGCAAAGGGGGCCCGCTGTTACTCAAGGCATTTGAGATCGTCCATCAGAAGTTCCCGGACGCGATACTGACAGTGGTAGGGTGCAACCCGAAAATTGATCAGCCCGGGGTGCGGATCGAAGGCTATCTTTCCAGGAGTGATCCGGTCCAGTTGGAGCGCCTGGCCCGGTGTTTCCTTCGCGCCTCCTGCTTTTGCCTGCCTTCGGTGTTTGATCCGTTTCCTAATGTCCTGATCGAGGCGGCGTCCGTCGGCCTGCCGGCGGTTGCGATCAGGAACGGCAGCCGGGCCGAAGTGATCGTGGACGGGGTGACCGGCCGACTTGTAGCCGCGGCCGATCCGCGGGAACTGGCGGACGCGCTCATCGAACTGCTGAGCGATCCTGAGCGGCTCCTGCAGTTCGGACGCCAGGCCCGGGAGCGAGCGCAGCGAGAGTTCACCTGGGAACGGGTCGTCGGCCGCATTCTTGCCGCCACAACGGAGCCAGGCCGGGGCGCCGCGGGACGACCCGGCCTGGATCACACTCTGTAACGCTGTTCAACGCAGCGAGGACCGTACGCTTGTTAATTGCCCTTGCGATAGGTCAGCCACATGTTTTCGTTGAAAGTCGAACCGTAGCTGCCGCAGAAACGCGTCCCGTGGTTCGTGGGGCAGTAACTATCTACGTACCAGTCCACGTAGTCGAAGTAGGCGTTATGGTTCCAGTACTGCACCAGGCCCAGCAGGCGGGCGGCCAGAGTCTGGCCGAGCCACGGACGGCCGGTGCAGCAGAGCTGGTAGTTGAGATCGTCGTTCCCTTCGCAATGACGGATGCCATACTTGGGATTCCCTTTGGAATCGTAGAAGGTTTGGCAGTCCTCACCGAAGCCGGTTGCAGAGCCGCCATGGGGACCGTAGTAAGGGAAGGTCCGGCTGCCGATGGAAAGCATGGCTTGATTGTTAAGCATCAGGCCGGCGAACAGAATCGGGAATTTTCTGCCGCTGGCATGACCGCCATCCGCGGGCCAGAACATGCCGTTCTCCACCAGGCCGAAGAGATCGATTCCGACCTGGACGTAATTGATAAGCAGCGGCTCCTTGTCCGCGGGCGCATCGTCCAATTGCAGACGCAGGGCGCCTTCACCCACCAGCGCCACGATATCAGCGCCGTACGGGGGCATGTTGTCGATGGGATGAATGCCCTTGCCCGACCACAGGAATTGCGTGTCGATCCACGGCCGCTGGAACTTGGCCGCCAGGGCGCTGATGCTGGGTGTGCCGGAGACCTTGGGCAGGCTGAGCAGCAGATCACGTCGCAGATTAAGGCTGGAATAGATCGGCTTCGCCTTGCCGACGTAAGGCGGTCTAAAGCTCCCGACGGGTGGGGGGCTTCCCAGGACGGTCAGAACGGCGGCCGTTTTCAGCTTTTCCGTTCCAGCCCCGCCGCTGTCCGCCTCTGCGCCGCGGCTGATGGTCGATACGATCGAGGAATTGATCCCGATGGTCGCCGGCAGAGTGGGTTGCAGTGCGGCGTTATAGCCGGCTGCGCGGCTGTCATAGGCATGGGTCGCCTTGGCCGACTTGCCATTGGAATCGACGCCGGTTGGGGGGTTGATGGTGAAGCCGTTGCGTCCGCCGGTCGGGGTGGAAGGATTTCCCGCGACGGGGACCACCTGAATACTCTTGAGCACAATGGGACCTACCACCCACCAGTCCCCGTTGACGAACTTGCCCACCTGGTAAGACTTGTCGAATGTCCAGGTGATGCCCCATTGGGAAACACTGCTGGCATAAGTGGCATCCGTCGTGGCCACCGCCAGGTTCACGGGCCGGGTGGTATTGCCCGAGTTGTTGGTCGCATTGGTGAAGCTGATGGTGTCGGCATAGTTGCCCACCGCCAGCGAGTTGGCCGCGCTGTTAAACGAGACCGTCACCGTGTCGGTGGCTCCGGCCGCCAGGGTGCCTTCCGTCTTGGACAGCGTGATCCAGTTCTGGGTCTTGCCGGCCGTCCAGTTGATCGGCTGGCCGCCGGTGTTGGTCAACGTGTAAGTCGCGTTGGCCGGCGAGAAGGGCCCGCCCGGCTTGCCCGAAGAGGCCAGACCGGCGGAAGGCGTCACCGAGAGCTCGCCGGGCATGATAATCGTGGCCGAGTTGAAGTCACACACCTGCAGCGAGCCGATGTCCGCGACCAGACCCCAGTTGCTGAAGGTGGTTGTGAAATTTTGCTCGGTTCGGAACGCACAGTTCGACGCCACCAGCGTCTCGGATCCGGCGCCGTCGGGCCGCACGTAGACACTGTAATTACGCGCCGGCACATTGACGACGACTCTGAAATGATATCGTTTGCCCGGCGTGTAGGCGACGGGCGTGTCCGCGGCGTAGGCGTCGCCATTACGGGCGTCAATGTAACCCGATACGTTGAAACGCACGAGGACGGCATAGTCCGCAAAGCCCGTGCCGGGTGTGGCCGACAGGCCGATGAGGCCGTCGGTGCCGGCAACGCCCGCAACGGCGTTAAATTCCGCCGCAAAGCTGCTGGTCCGGGCTGGCATCGGGTAGTTCTGCCAGGTGGCGAGGCTCTCGTAGCAAGTGGTGCTCGTCGCATTGGCCGTCAGATTGACCGCCCGGGTTGTGTTGCCCGTGCCGTTGGTCGCGTTGGTGAACACGATCGTGTCGGCATAGCTGCCGGCAGCCAGTTCATTGGCGGCGCTGTTGATCGAGACGGTCACCGTTTCCTTGGCGCCTGCCGCCAGCGTGCCGCTGGTCTTGGACAGGCTGATCCACGCCTCGGTCTTGCCGGCCGTCCAGTTGATCGGCTGGCCGCCGGTATTGGTCAGCGTGTAAGCGGCGCTGGCTGGCGAGAAGGGGCCGCCCACATCGCCGGATACCGTCACGCCGCCGGCCGGAGATACGCTCAGAGCGCCCGGCTGAGCCTTGATGGTCAGGCTGACCGTTCGGATGGTGTTGCCGGCGCTGTTGGTCGCGTTCGTGAACGTGATTGTATCGGTGTAGCTGCCGGCGGGGAGCGCATTGGCCTCGCTGTTGATCGCGACCGTCACCGTCTCGATGGCCCCGGGGGCCAGTGTGCCGCTGGCCTTGGACAGGCTGACCCAGCTCTGGGTCTTGCCGATCGTCCAGTTGATCGGCTGGCCGCCGGTATTGGTCAGTGTATAAGCCGCGTTCAGGGGCGAGATCGGGCCGCCCTGGTCGCCTGCGGCGGTCAATCCGCCGGCCGGAGAGACCAGAAGGGCGCCCGGCTGTGGCGCTTCAACCAGCAGGCTGACCGGCCGGCTGGTGTTGCCGGCGCCGCTGCTCACGTTCGTGAACGCGACAGTATCGTTGTAGCCGCCCGCAGGGAGTGTGGCAGCTTCGTTGCTGATCGAAACGGTCACCGTTTCGGAGGCCCCTGCGGCCAACGTTCCGCCGGTCTTGGACAGGCTGATCCAGTTCTGGCTCTTGCTGGCCATCCAGTTGATCGGCTGGTAGCCCGTATTGGTCAGGGTGTACTCCATCTCGGAAGGCGAGAAGGGGCCGCCCGCGTTGCCCGTGGCGGTCAGACCGCCGGTCGGGGATACCGACAGGGCAGAGGGGGCCTTCGCGATACCGCTGACGCGCAGATCGCTCCAGTACTTGTTGCCGGACCCCATGCTCCACAGTCCGACGGTGCCGGCGTGCAACCGGTTGGCATGAGCGTCGTAGCAGTCGATCTGCCAGTCCGTTGGCTCGGCCTGACCATCGAGCCAGACCTTGGCCCGAAGGGTGGTGCGGTCGGCCAGGGCCTCCACCTGCAACCGGAACCGATACCAGACATTCGCGACAGGCGCCACGCTGCTCTCGGTTGTTCCGCCACTCATGGTCACCACTTCGTGCGGATGGGGAGCGATGTGGAAACCCTCGTGGTTGAAAGCACGCAGACGGTAGTAGCTGTCCGAATTGGGATAATCCGAGAGCACGGTTATCCCGATCCCGCCGCCGGCATGCGTGATCAGCATCCGGCCGGTGTACTCGTAGGCCGTCCAGCCATGCGAATCCGCTCCGATGTAGTGCGAGTGAATGTTGGTCGCCGTCGAGGTCGTGCCAATGACGATCGCCCCATCGCGCTGCGTGATCTGGAACAAGGAATCGTCCCTGGCGAGGCTGTTATCCGGGCCGGTATCCAGGAACAGGCCCAGGTCCAGGAGGTCCATGGGGGCCTCAACCGTCAGGCTGACGGACCGGGTGGTGCTGCCGGTGCCGTTGGTCGAATTGGTGAACGTGATCGTGTCGTTGTAGCTGCCGGCCGAGAGCGTGTTGGCTGCGCTGTTGATCGAGACCGTGACCGTGTCGGTGGCGCCGGAAGCCAGCGAGCCGCCGGTCTTGGACAGCGTGACCCAGTTCTGGGTCTTGTGAGCCGCCCACTGAATCGACTCGCCGCCGGAATTGCTCAGCGTGTAGCTGGCGCTGGCCGGCGAGAAGGGTCCGCCCGCTTGGCCCGAGGCGGTCAGATTGCCGGCGGGGGAGACGCCCAGCCGGCCCGCGGCCACCACCTTAATCGTGACCGTATCGGTAGCCGTCTCACCCTGATCATCCGTCACCGTCAACGTAATGGTGTGTACCCCGACTGGCAGGGTCGCTTGCGCCTTGACGCCTTCGGCCAGCACGGACGATCCCTCGGTCCAGCGATAGCTGGTGATAGTCCCGTCCGGATCGCTGCTGGCGCTGCCGTCCAGGGTGACGGTCTGGCTGCCGTCTCCATCGGTGTCGGTTACCGTCTGGTCCGGCCCTGCGTGGGCCACCGGTGGCTGATTCTTGGGGGGTTCCTGAGCGGTAATCTTGAAGTTGCTGACCGTATGTGAGCCAATGCTGGCACATATGCCCCAGTTGGCCAGGTTGCTGACCGAAGCCTGCTCCGTCCGGAATGCGGCATCCCGGGCCACAAGCTGCTCGGTGCCGCCCGCGGGCGTCACGTAAACGCTGTACGTACGCGCGGGTACATTGACTTCGAGGCGGAAGTGATAGCTGTGTCCCGCCTTGTACGGTATGTCGGTTGCGGCGGCGTACACATTGCCATTCCGGCAGTCGATCCGTCCATCCACGTTGAACCGGACCAGGATGGAGTAGTCGTCATACCACGTGCCGGGGACCGCCGAGAGCCCCGTCAGGCCGTCAATGTTCGTACCGTGAGGCACCGCATCGAACTCGGCCGTAAAGCTGCCGCTCTGGGGAGCGAGGGCCGTGTTCTGCCAGGCCGGCGAGCTGCTCGGACCTTGGGGCACCAACATGAAGTTCGAAACGGTGTGCGAGCCGCTGCTGGACTGCAATCCCCAATGGTCCAGGCTGGTGACCGAGGCCTGTTCCGTTCGGAATGCAAAATCCTTGGCTACAAGCAATTCTGTTCCACCCGCCGGCGTCACGTAGGCGCTGTAAGTACGGGTTGGGACATCGATCTCAACGCGGAATTGATAGGTCTGGCCGGCCTTATACGGGATCGGCGCGACCGCGGTGTAGATATGACCGTTCCGGCAGTCAATCCGGCCGGCGTTGTTGAAACGCACCACGACGGCCATGTCCTTGTAGCCGGTGCTGGGACCGGACGACAGCCAGGTCAGTCCGTCAATCTTGGCTGCGTGGGGCACGGCGTCGAACTTGACCGTGAAAGTGTCGTTCTGAGCCTCGAAGGGGGCATTCTGCCACTCTTTCGAACTGGTAGGTGTGCTTGAAATGATTGCCGCCGCGGTTTTGAGATTATTGGCTTTTTCGGCGGCTTCCATCTGGATATCGCCCACTTCGACGGCGATGCTGCCGCAAATTGGCTCAGAGGTGCCGATCGGAAGCGTGCTCAGGCAGACGACCGCCGTGTAGATGCCGGCACGGGCGTAAACATGCGTGACTCGCCGGCCAGTGCCCACGGTACCATCCCCGAAATCCCAGGAATACGCGTCATCTGGAAGCGCCTGGCCATCTAAAGTATCTGCGGTAAACGTCACCTGCAAATGTGGCAGATCCTCATTTGTTGAAGCGCTGACCGTAAGTTGCTGCTGGGAGGTTCCTGATGTCCCCGGGGGCTCTGGATGAAAACCCAATACCGTTTCTTGGTCTTCTTGACTCGATGGCTCGCCTCCCATGGGGGAAGTGCAGGATTGTCCCATGGCTCCAACCATCAGAACTGTGCACGCGAAGACTTGGCAGAGGCGTCCAAGCCGGCCCAACGAGCTGTTCGACCTGGCCCGCAGTCGGGGCTGCATGACACCCTCTTTCCCCTTGGTGGCGTTCCTAATCCAGCTTTCCATGCTGTGGCTCCCTTGCCCTCTTGGTTCTAAGAGGTTTTGAAGGATGGTTTCGTTTTCCAAGTCCCCTCAACTGTCCGCAAAGACCCTATGCAGATCAGCACTAATCTCGGATATGTAGGAAAAATAGGCAAATTGTTGAAGTGGTGTTTTGCGGAAATGGGTGAAATTCCGGGTCTCATGGGGCTTTGGGCACTCTACGAGACTTCAGTTATGGGGCCTTGGATACGCTTCGGTAGTACGAGGATTTCCAGTAGACCATTCTGTCTGGCATGCGGCCAGGCATGTTTCCCCCTGGTCAGACTGTTTGGCCACGAGGCCAATTGAGAGCGACTCCGTTCAGGAGATACCTCAGTTGTTTGGATTATCGGACTTTCAAAAGACACGTCAATAGTCTATCGGCGGAAAGCCGTCTTATTCCACGCTGGTGGCCCCGCTTTGGGGTCTAAACCCCCAGAAGCATCGTGCTTGCCAGTAGTCTGTGTGGAATGAGCTGAACGAAGTTGTCAGGAATGCCTTTTCCGGTGCCACAGTCTTGCGAATCGCGGCGTGAAAACGGCCGGTCAGCCGGCCTTTGGACAGACAACCGTCTGGCTGCGACGGATGTCTGGAATGCTCCAACTGAAAGCGGCAGTAGCTTGATATTGATCTGACTGAAGTCCCGGGTGGTGCCGTTCGCTTCACGGTCCCGAGACAAAGCCTGCAGGTTATCAAAAACCCCATTATCCCAATGCGTTACACCAGTTCACCAAAAACAGTCAGGCAACGGATTCTGGCCGTTTCATCCGGCGGAGGTCATTGGGTCCAGCTTCTGCGCTTGCGGCGCGCCTTCGCCGACCACGAGGTGATCTTCGTCACCGTCAATGGCGTTTATCAGGCCGACGTGGCTCCCGCACGTTTTCATGCGATCCATGACGCCACGCGATGGAACAAGCTCGGCCTGCTGAAAATGGCCCTGCAGATCGTGTGCATTCTCTTGCGCGAACGGCCGGATGTGATAATCTCTACCGGGGCCGCACCCGGCTACTTCGCGTTGCGGTTGGGCAAGTGGTTCGGGGCTCGGACGATCTGGGTCGACAGTATTGCCAATGTGGAGAAGCTCTCTCTTTCGGGCCAGCGCGTAGGGAAATATGCAGACCTGTGGCTCACCCAATGGCCGCACCTGGCGCGGCCGGAGGGGCCTTATTTCATGGGAGGCGTCCTATGATTTTCGTTACCGTGGGCGCTCAGATGGGTTTCGATCGCCTGATCCGGGCGGTGGACCAGTGGGTGGGCTTGAATGGATGTCAGGATGTGTTCGCCCAGATCGGGCCCGGCCGGTATCGGCCCGTGTACCTGCGTCACGAAAGGTTTCTCGAACCCCAGCGCTTCCGGGCCATCTTCCACGAGGCCTCTCTGATTGTGGCTCACGCCGGCATGGGCTCCATCATTACCGCACTGGAAATGGCCAAGCCGATCCTGGTCATGCCCCGGCGGGGCGATCTGGGGGAGACCCGCAACGACCACCAAGTGGCTACGGCCCGCCGGTTTGCGGACCTCGGGGCCGTTCACCTGGCCATCGACGAAAAGGAATTGACCATCCAATTGGACCGGCTTCTGGGCCAGGTCCCGCCGCAGGTTTCAGGCTGCCTCGGGTCTCGTTCGCGGAACGGCTCCTGCCTGCACCGTGAGTATGGGCAGGTCGTTGGCTGCAGTTCGCCCTGTTCGAGACTGCTGGCGGGGATTCGGGCGTTCGTTCATGGCATGCCCGTGCATCGCCTGCTTGTAGAGCACTGCGTCCGTCCCAACGCGCAGCAGCCCCGCCCGGAGGAATCCGCCGTTGGGTGCTGACAGGATTCAGGTGAACAGAGCCTATGGTCTCCATCATCATTCCCGCTCATAACGAGGAGAGCGTTATCGCTCGTAATCTGAAAGCTCTTACCCAGGGCGCGGCCCCCGGCGAGATCGAGGTGATTGTCGTGTGTAACGGCTGCACGGATCGCACGGCCCGGATCGCCCGCGGTTTCGGGGAGCCGGTGAAGGTTATTGAGATCGAGGTCTGCTCCAAGGTGGCCGCACTGAACGCGGGTGATGCCGTCGCCGGCGGATTTCCCCGCTTCTACATCGACGCCGATGTGGTCATGGACCTCGAATCGGTGCGGCGCATGGCCGCTGCCCTGGAGCGCGGCGAGGGGTTGGTTGCATGGCCTGAGCCGCGCACCGATCTGTCCCGGGCGAGCTGGCCGGTTCGGGCCTACTATGCCGTCTGGCGCGAACTGCCTTACAACAATCACGGCGGAAAAGTCGGGGCCGGCGCCTATGCCCTGTCCCGGGAGGGCCGATCCCGCTTTGGAGCCTTTCCCGATGTGATCAATGACGACGGTTTTGTGCGCTACCGGTTTGAGCCTGCCGAGCGCATCACGGTTCCCGGTGCGTGCTCGATCGTGGAAGCGCCTCGTACCCTGGCAAGCCTGGTACGGGTGAAAACGCGGGTTCGCGTTGGCCAATTTCAGTTACGGGATCGGTTTCCCGGCTCGCCGGTGGCGGATCGCAAGTCGCCCAAAGCCCTGCTGACTTCGCTGCTCCGCCGTCCACGCCTCTGGCCGTGCCTGCCGCTGTATGCGGGGATTACATTGCTGGTGCGCAGCCGAGCCCGGCGGCTCTGCGCCCGCGCCCAGTTCCACGAATGGGGACGTGATGAGTCCACGCGCGGTTCGCTTGTCGGCGTGAATGTCGAGTCTTAAGAAGAGGAGAATACCGCCGATGTGGTCATCTCGATCTGCTCGTGTTCTTGTCAAGGTGTTCATACTTGTCCTGCTCTGCGGGCTGTTGCTTGGCGGTGGAGTGTCGCTGCATAAGTACCGTCGGCATGCCACGGCGCAAAAGGCCCTGGCTACCGGCAAGGCCGCCTATGAGGCCCGTCAGTACACCAGGGCCGCGGTCGAACTGGGGCGATATCTGGCCGTCGATCAGCGCAATACGGAAATCCTGTTGCTCTATGCCGACGCCCAGATGCGTCGCCGCCCCAGGCCCCAGGGCAGTGTTCAACAGGCTGTGAATGCCTGGGAACTGGTGCTGCGCCAGCAGCCCGGCCATCAGACCGCGGCCATGCGGCTGCTGGCAACCTACACGGCCCTGGACTCGCGAATCGACGTGGAGCGGGTTGCCCGTGCCTGGCTGAATACGCCCGGAATCGATGCGGCCGCACGCGCGGAAGCCCGTGGTCATCTGCTCTCGGCCCTCCTGGCCCAGCAGAAGCTGGATGATGCTGATCGGGTGGTCCAGGAGTGGTTAACCCAGGCTCCCGGCGATCCCGCGGCTCTCCTGGCGCGGGCGGAGGTGCTGGTGGCCCGCAAACGGCCCTATGAGGCCGTGACCGTGCTGACCTCCGCGGCAGAGGCTCATCCGGGTGACGCGGCTGTTGTCTCCCGACTGGCCTCTCTGCTGGTTGAGCACCGGAAGGATCAGCAGGCGGCGGAAAAGCTCCTGGACGATCTGGTCGAAAAGAGCCCCCGATCGCCTGAAGCCCGCCTGGCTCGGGCCAGTTTTTATCTTGGCCTGGTTGGAGCCGCGTACAGCCCGGTTCCCGAGCACCGCCGGCGAATCATCCAGGACCTGGAGGCGGCCGACGACCTGGCGGCGGAGGACTTCGACGTCCTGGTGAATCTTGCGACGGTGTTCTCGCAGGTGGGCCTGACCGGCCGGGCGATGGCCGTACTGGGCCGGGCCGAGAAGGCTGCGCCAACGGTCACCTCCATCTACGTTCAGCAAGGCCAGCTTGCCTTGGAAGCGAACGATACGGCGGCTGCCCTTGCCGTTGTCGATCGGGCCCTGGCCGCGCCGCTGGGGGAACAGCGGATGGATGTTCTCCCGGTGGTGGCGGAAATCTGTGTGTCAGCCCGCCAGTTTGAGCGTGCCCGCAAGGCCATTGAGGATCTAAGGGGAGGCAACGTCGAGCCGGAGCTGCTGCTTTACCTGGAGGGCGTGCTTGAACTCGCCGAGGGCAAGATTCCGGCCGGCGTGGTGAAGCTTCAGGAAGTCGTTCGTCGTGAACCGGAATATGCCCGCGCCTATCTGCGCCTGGGGCGTGCTTTGGTTGAGATGGGGGACTTGAGAAGGGCGGTCAGGGCGCTGGGGACGTATGTTCGGCTCGAAAGGAGGGCGGGACGCGTCAATGCCGCCGCCACGGTACAGCTTGAACTCGCCCGGCTCTGTGGCCGGTTGGAGCGCTGGGATGAGGCCCTGGAGGTGGTGCGCAATCTGGAACTGCGTCTTGCTGACCCCGATTTGGCGTACCGGGCTCGTTTGGCCCGCGTGGAATTCGAAAGCCAGGTGGCCCGCCGACAGGGCCCCGAAGGCATGGCCACCCTGCAAAAGCACCAGGCCGAACTGGAGACGCTGGCCGGCCAGGTTGACCAGCCACTCCCCTTGAGGATCCTCCAGGCACGCCTCGCCGGCTGGCAGGGCGATCTCAATCGGGCCGAGACTCTTCTGAACGTGGCGCCCGCCTCTGCTGAAGGCCGACAGGCCATCGCCGTCGCCCGCATCGAGTTGTATGCCGATGCGGGCCGGTTCGAAAAGGCCATCGCGGCATGTCAATCCGCCCTCGAATCGGCTGATCGATCGGCCGTGCCGGACCTGCGCTCGCGACTTGCCGGTTTACATGCCGCCGCTGGCGATCTGGCAACCGCTCGCCGGATTTTGCAGGAAACGGTGGCCGAGTCTTCCGGCTCCGCCCGATCGGCTGCCCGGCTGGAACTGGCTCGACTGCTGATCCGCCACCAGCGGCCGGAGGAAGCCCGTGAGGTGTTGGGCCAGACCATCCAGGATGATCCCCAATGTCTTGCCGCCTGCCTCTTGCTGCTTCAATTGTCGCCGGCCGGGGAAGGGCGCCTGTCCCGCCAGAAGGTTGTTGATGCGATCCGGCGAATCGAAGGCGAAAAAGGCCTGAATACGCAGTACTGGCAGGCGGTGGTGTGGCTTGAAGGCCAGGATTGGGCCGACCACCGAAAGGACATTGAATCGCTGCTGAGCGAGTGCATGTCTGAAGCCTCCGACTGGGATGCCCCGGTGATTGCCCTGGGAGCGCTCTATGAGAAGGCGGGTGAAACCGAAAGAGCACTGGCTGCTTACGAGCGATTCCTGACGGTCAACAACAGGAACATGGTCGTTGCCCATCGCCTGCTCGCCCTCGCGCAAGAGGCTCAACGCTGGCAGGTTATGGAGCGTGTGCTGAGGGTGTTACCCGCAGACGAGCCTTCCCTGGGTACGTACCATCTGTCGCTGGCTCTGGCCCAGGGACAAACCGACCGTGCAGACCAGTTGCTGGAGAAACGCATTAAGGCCAATCCCGAGGACTTCGCCGCCCGGCTGCAGCTTTGTGCGTTGAAGTTGCAGTCTGACCAGATTGATGAGGCCGAACGGCTGCTGGGCGAGGCGATGCGGATTGCGCCCGATGCTCCGCAGGTCCTCAGCGCCCGGGTCCAGCTTCATCTTCACAAGAAGGAACACGATGCCGCCTTGCGGTTGTGCGATGAGGCGATAGCCAGGCAGTCGCACCCTGACCTGCTGCAATTGCGATCCTGGGTCCATGAGGCCCGGGGCAACTTGGACCGGGCGGCCGGCGATCTGCGTGCGATGGCGGCAATGGAAGGGGCGACCGAAAATGGCTTTCTGGCCCTGGGGCGGCTTTATGCCCGGCAGCAGCAGGTGGCCCGGGCCCTGGAAAGCTGGCGGGAAGGGCTCGCGAAAGTGCCTCAGTCTTATGCCCTGCGCCGGGATCTGGCCGGGATGTTGCTGGCGGATCCTGCCAAGCCGGAGGCGGCGGAAGGCTTGCGCATGGTAAACGATCTGCTGGCCGAACAGCCGGGAGATCTCACGCTACTGCTGATGCGCGCCGACTACCTGGCCCGAACCCGTCCGCAGGAAGCCGAGAAAGAGTTTGAAACCATCGTTCAAATGCACCCGGGCTCCCCGGAAGCCTGGCGAGGCTATGCCCAGGCCGCTGTCTCCCGAGGCCAGCTTGATCGCGCCCGGGAGCGGGTCGAGAAGGGACTCGACGCCAATCCCAGGGATGTCGAACTGCTGCTTCTGCGATGTCAGCTCCTGATCACGAGAAGTCCTGAGCTGGCGGCCGTTTCGGCCCGGCAGGCGCTGGAGATTCAACCGGGCCACGAAAAGGCCGCCGTGCTCCTGGCCGATGCGCTGGCCAGTTCGGGAAACGCCAAGCGGGCCATCCAGGTGCTCGAAAAGACTCTGTCGCAGCCTGATGCCGGCCCGTTGACCGCCGTACGCCTGGCCCTGGCGCACCTGCATATTCAGGCCGGGGATTTCAAGGCCGCGGAAACGCTCATCCAGCAGGCGCAGCGCCAGATGCCGGAGAGCGAGGCGGTGGTGCGGGCGCGAATTCTCTGGCACCAGGCTCAGGGGCACTGGGAGGCCTTGGCAGATCTGGCGAACGACTATCAGGGGCGCCGCCCGTCAGACGCGCAGGCCCTGCGCTTGATCGCCCGGGCCCTGGCGGGCTCCGGTCGGACCACAGAACAGCAAAAGAGCATTCAGCTCTTCCGGCAACTGGCCGAGGAGCACCCTGAAGATGCAACCCTTCGTCATGAACTGGGCGCTGCATACTTTGCGGCCGGCGACCTGGAGCAGACCCGGGCCGCGTACCAGCAGGCCCTGACCATGGACCCGGCCAACCCGGTGATTCTGAATAACTGGACATGGATCGTGTGTGAGGGGATGAACGATCCGGCCGCAGCGTTGGAGTGGGGCAGGAAGGCGCTGTCCATCGCCCCGGACAATCCCCATGTCCTGGATACCTGGGGAGTTCTCCAATATCGGCTGGGACGTTACGAGGAATCGCGCGAGGCGCTCCAGAAATGCCTGGCCCAGGAGGGGCTGTCCCGGTCCACAAGGGCGTCCGCCAGTTTTCACCTGGGGCGAACTCTGGCGAAACTGGAATCGCAGGAGAGCCGCAAGCAACTTGAGAAGCTGCTGCGCAGCCGGGATCTGGAACGGCAACTCTCCGAGGCTGACCGGCAGGAAGCCCGCAGCCTTCTCACACAGTTGACCACTACTTTGCAGCCCTGACCCCTGTTCTCATACGAGGCGACACTATGTCCGATTTGGTTCAGCGAGAATCAGAGTATCTTCCGCCAGCGGTCTATGAACCGGTCGAGAATCGGAAGGGCAATCCGCTGCTGCGCCTGCTCAATTCGGCGCGCCGCCATTGGGTGATGGTGCTGCTGGTCTGGATCTTCACGGCTACGCTCGGCTCCATCCTGGTGTGGCGTCTGGAGGCGCCTACCTATACCGCCTCCACGGACGTGAAGATCGACCCTCTTCCGACCCCCATTCTCTATCCGGACATTGGCAACCTGGGGAGTGGGTTCGAGAATTTCTTCAATACCCAGGTCCAGCTTATCTGCAGCAGCCCGGTATTGAACGCCGCCCTGGCGGATCCGAATCTTAAGGGTCTTCCCCTGCTGGACGGTCCGGACCCCCTGGCTGCGCTGCGCCTGGCCGTGACCGCCGGGCCGGTGGCCAAGAGCAACCTGTTGCGAGTCAACGTGACCCAGCGAGACCCCGATTCGGCGATCAGGATCGCCCGGGCGGTGATCAAATCCTACGAAGCCTTCGCCGGCGGCAACGAGGCCCGCGAGCGGGAAAACCGCATCCGGGTGCTCAAGGAGCATGCGGAAGGGCTCAGGAAGCAGAAGGAGCGTTTGAACGAAGACATCAACCTCCTGGCCCAGGAGGAAGCCTCTTCCAGCGAGGCAATCTACGACGCGCTTCGGGAGAGCACCATCCGCATCGGCAGCGAGGCTCTGCTCGAAAGAGGCCGGGCTGAGGCCGAGCGCATCCAGCTCCAGGCCCGGTTGGAACAGTTGGAGAAAGGCCTGGTTCCCACCACCATGCCGGCCGAAGACCTGAATTGGCGGGAACAGCAAATCGAAAATGACGAGGTCGTCCGCTCAATACGGGCGAAAATGGCTGAGATCGCTCAATGGCTCGTCAAACCCCGCATCAGCCCGGCCTATGAAGAGGAGATGCGTCGCCTCAACGCACTGCTCGAGAAGGAGCGGGCCCGGGCCGGGTGGGAGGCGGATCGCAGGCTTGAAGAGCGCCACCGGGCCATCCTTGAAGGTGAGAAGCAGCGCGTCCGGGAAGCGTTGAAGGCCGTCGAGAGCCGGATCGCCTTCCTTGATGAAAGCCGCGCCGCCGCCGAGAAGGAAGGCAGGCAGCTTGGTAGAGTTTCGCTCGAAATCAAACGCCTGCAGGACAAAATCGCCTCGTGCGATGAAGAGCTGAAGCGGACTGAGGCGGGCTTGAATCAACTGGAACTGGAAGGGCATCGCCCGGCCCGTATTTCGGTCCTTACCGATGCGGAGATTCTTCCCGATGGCATCCGAGATCGGCGCCTGAAGTTCACCTGTGTGGCCATCATGGGAGGATTATGCTTCAGCCTGTGCCTCGCCGCCGGGCGCGATATCCTTCAGGGACGCCTCTACAACGCGCAGGACATGGACTCGCAGACTGATCTGCGCCTGCTGGGGTCGGTGCCGTCGCTGAATGATCTGCGGCGCGGACGGGTTACCAAGGACGATTTTCGTGAGAGCTATCGCAACATCTGTGCCACCCTGGCCGGGCAATCGTCCGACGGCAGGATTCCTCACTCCCTGCTGATCACCAGCGGCCAGGCCGCCGAGGGCAAAACCAGCCTGGCGGTCAGTCTTGCGGCTCAACTCGCGGAGAGCGGCTGCCGGGTTCTGGTCATTGACGGCGACGTTCAGGCCCCGCGCATCGGTCAGACGCTCAACCTCGAAAGGACTTACCGGCTGCGCGATGTGTTGCTGGGCAATTGCCAGTTCGATGATGCCGTGTCCCCCACGCCGGTATCCGGCCTTGAAGTGCTTCTGGGAAGTCGTAACGGCCAGTCGGCGGAGGGCCTGCTCACCTATCGCCGGGCGGCCCGGATTATCAAGGAGGCCGCCGAACATTACGACCACGTGATCGTGGATTCACCACCGGTCCTGGGGGCCGCGGATGCGGTCATTTGGGCGCAGGTGGTCGATGGTGTGATCCTGTCCTCGTTCGCCGGTCATTCCAGTCTGCGCATCATTCGCCAGGCTTGCCAGCGGATTAACGCCGCCGGCGGCAGAATACTCGGGGCCGTGATCTGCAATGTCTCTGCTCGTGAAAGCTATTACTCCTACTCCTTCTACAGTACCGCCCGCTCCCGGGATATCGTCGCTACCGGGAGAAGCGCCGGTTCCGCGGATACAAGAGTCCCCTGCATTCAACTGGGCGGGAACATGCTTACCACCCCGCTGCATCGCGACAATCCCAAGAAAACGTGATTGCCTGGAGGTGAACGATGAGGGTCTGTGTGAGGAGGGGATGGTGGACGGGGATCGTCATAGGGCTATCCGTGCTTGTGGCGGACGGCGAAAGAACGGCCGCCCGCGCGGCCCAGGGGCCACCGGTTACCTGGCGACGTATCAGCTCTGATACCGGAGAACTGCCTGTGCCGCCGGCCAACAGCGGCCAGGCCGGCCTGCGGGTTGTGGATCTGGATGGCGACGGACAAACCGATTATCTCGTGACCCTCTGGAGTGGGCCGGCGGTGGTCTGGTACCGCCGTTCCGGGTCCAGCTTCCAGGAGTACATTATCGAACCGCAGGTCCTGGACCTGTCGCACGGCGAGAAGTTCAAAGATATTGACGGCGATGGGGACATCGACCTGATCTTTGGCCAGGCCGCCGCTGGAAACGACATTTACTGGTGGGAAAACCCTCATCCGAACTATTCCCCGACCACGCCGTGGACGCGAAGAGTCGTGCGCAACACCGGGGGGAACTTCTACCATGACAGCATCTGGGGAGACTTCGACGGTGATGGAAGCGACGAATACGTTTCCTGGAATCAGTCTGGTTTCCAACTGTTGCTGTTCGAGATACCGGCCGATCCGAAGAACACGAGTCCCTGGCCTGCGACCCCTATCTTCTCCTGGCCAGGAAACAAGTTGGAATACCGAGGGATGGATGCCGCCGATATCAACCTCGATGGCAAGATCGACCTGGTTGCCGGGGGCGGCTGGTTTGAGCATACCGGCGGAACGAATTTCGTTTTCCATCCCATCGATCCTGAGGCTGGATATACCCAGATCAAGGCGGGGCAGTTGATCCCCGGGGGGCGGCCTGAGGTGGTATGCCTCTTTGAACTCCGGGCGAAGCCCTTGAATATGTACGAATGGCAGGACGGTAGCTGGCAGACGCGCACCATCCTGCCGCACCTGGAGGAGGGCCACACCCTCCAGCTTGGCGATGTGAATCTCGACGGCCATTTGGACATTCTCGTCGCCGAACTGGGGCAATCCGGCGACAGCGGACCCGAGGACCCTCACGCGCGAATCTTTATCCTGTACGGTGATGGAACCGGAAACTTTGTCCAACAGGTCGTTTACGTCGGCCAGGGATTGCTTGAAGGGCAACTGGCGGACATTGATGACGATGGCGATCTGGATATTGTCGGCAATTCATTTCGCCATAACGCGCCCCGCATGGACATATGGATCAACGAGGGTTGGGCTCCCACGATCGTGCCGCGGGGCGGCACTTACACCGGCCAGGTGGCCGTAGGACTGTTCGCCGCCGAGGGCCATGCCATCCATTACACTACCGACGGCACGCCCCCGACGGCCGCATCGCCGCAATTCCAAACCCCGTTCACCATCAACCAGAGCACCCTGGTCCGGGCAGTGACAGTCAAAGATGGAGTGATCGTTGGTTCGAGTCAGGCCAGTTTCGTGATCGAGCCGGATGTGTCGCCGCCGGTCCTCGTCGCGGCCAGTGCCGCGGCCGATCCCACGCAAGTCAAAGTCCGCTTCAGCGAACCCGTGACCCAGGCTACCGCTGAATCGATCGCCAATTACGTCATCGACCAGGGCGTTGAGGTGACCGCGGCGGTCCTGGACGATGATTTCATGAGCGTCACCCTGACCACCAGCCCACTCTTGGAACAGGTGGGCTATACCCTGACCATCAACAACATCACCGATCGGTCCGCAAACGCCAATCCCATCGCGGCCAATTCGCAATACACGTTCCGCTTCAGTCCTCTGCCCACGCAGGATCTGGCTTTATGGCTCCGGGCCGATGCCGGCGTGGTTTTAAATGGCTCGACGGTGGCCAGGTGGTCCGATCAGTCCGGGAATAATCGTCGCGCCACGCAATCCGCATCCTTCGCTCAACCCACCGTGACCGCGGGGGCCCTCAATGGTTACCCGGTGGTCAGCTTCGATGGCCTCAACGATTACCTGGCCTTTGACCTGCCCATCAACGGGCTGACCGGCATGAGCTTGTTTCTGGTGGCGGCCAATACCCAGGACCAGGCCGTCGGGTTGCCTCATCATGCCGCCCGCGCCGCCTTGTTCTGGAACGAAACCGAGCCCTGGGGCACGGTCTATCTTGCTCCCTTTCAGACGAAAGTGCACCTGCGGTTCGGCACGACCGGCACCGGTACGCACATGACCTACTCCCGTCCGGTTTCCGTGGGCAGCGCTTTCACCCGGACCGCTGCCATCAAGGACGGTACCATCGACCGGCTCTACGTGGATGGCCACCTGGTACTCAGCCAGGGGGGGCGGTTGCTCACCCTGGCCGGCCATCGTGACACCGGTAACCTGGGACGCGGTCACGACGATGACTCCTACTTCGCCGGACACATCGCCGAGGTGCTGGTGTTTACTCGCGCTCTCAGCGAGGCCGAGCGCGAGCAGGTCGAGCGGTACCTGGCGGACAAGTATTTCGTGGATGAGCAGGCCCCCACGGCGCCGAGCAACCTGCAGGCCATCGCGGTGTCTCCCACTCAGATCGATCTTTCGTGGACCGCCGCCACGGACAACGTGGCCGTGAGTTATTACCGCGTGCTTCGAGACGGACACGAAGCCGGCACAACCCCCCATGCCACCTTTTCAGATACCGAATTAACGCCGTTGACCGAGTACACCTACACGGTCATCGCCGTGGACCAGGCCGGTAATGAATCGCCGGCCTCGGCCGCCGTCAGTGTGACCACTCCAGACGTAGATCTGGAACCGCCGACGGTGCCGGCCGGTCTGGTCGCCGTGGTCATCGCGTCCGACCAGATCAAATTGAGCTGGATTCCCTCAATGGATAACGTGGCCGTGAGCCATTACCGTGTGCTGCGCGATGACGCTGAGGCGGGAACGACGGGCGACACAACTTTCCTCGATACCGGCTTGCAGCCGCAAACCCTGTATACCTACAGGGTGGTTGCGGTTGACACCTCCAACAATCCGTCGGCGTCATCGGCGCCTGTCGAGGCCATCACCCTGAGCGGGCCGCCTTTCCCCGGTGAAGGTCTGGCATTGTGGTTGCGGGCCGATGGGGGCGTGGTCGAAAGCGGCGGCGCCGTCAGCCAGTGGCTGGACCTGTCGGGCCATGCCCGGAACGCCGTTCAATCCGACCCGGCCAGCCGGCCCCTGTTGTTAAACGATATGGTCAATGGTCGCCCGGCAGTCAGCTTTGATGGCCTCAACGATTACCTGACCTTCGACCTGCCCATCAACGGGCTGACCGGCATGAGCCTGTTTCTGGTGGCGGCCAATACCCAGGACCAGGCCGTTGGGTTGCCTCACCATGCCGCCCGCGCCGCTTTGTTCTGGAACGAAATTACGCCCTGGGGCACGGTCTATCTCACTCCCTTTCAGACGGAAGTGCACCTGCGGTTCGGCACGACCGGTACCGGCACGCAGATGACCTACTCCCGCCCGGTTTCCGCGGGCAGCGCGTTTACCCGGACCGCCGCCATCAAAGACGGCGCTACTGACCGGCTCTATGTGGATGGCGAACTGGTGCTCAGCCAGGGCGAGCGGTTGCCTACGCTGGCCGGTCATCGTAACATCGGTAACCTGGGGCGCGGTTACAACGACGACACCTACTTCGCCGGACACATCGCCGAGGTGCTGGTGTTTACTCGCGCCCTCAGCGAGGCCGAGCGCGTCCAGGTTGAGCAGTACCTGGCCGGCAAATACTCTGCGCCTGCAGTGATGGCCGACTTCGATTTCGATGGAGACGTGGACCTGTCCGATTTAGTCCATCTCGAAGCCTGCTTGGCCGGACCGGCGGTGAGCCTCTCGAGCCCGGTCTGTGAAGACAAGGATCTCGACGGAGATGGCGACGTAGACCAGGATGATTTCGGCATTTTCCAGCAGTATTACAACGGCGAGAACCGCCCAGCCGCCGCGGCTCGTCCGCAGTCAAGGTGACGTCGAATCTTCAAGCTCTTTCCTTCGATCCGCATCAGCCCGCTTCCCCGCACGGGAAGGGGCTGATTTTATTCCCTGCAGCGCAAAGTGGGTTATCTTCCGTAGCGGCCGGGCTCCGTACCGGCCGTTTTGGACACGCATTTTTGTAGCGGCCGGGCTCCGTACCGGCCGTTTTGGACACGCATTTTTGTAGCAGCCGGGCTCCGTACCGGCCGTTTTACCCGTAAAACGGCCGGCACCCAGCTTTCGCCGGGTCCCCGGCCCGGCCGCCACGGCCTTGCGCGTAGTGTTATTTCACGGCCAGCGAACGCTCTGGCGCCCACCCTTCAACGTCCTGGACTTTGATCAGCCACCAGTGCGTGCCCCTGGCTCTTACGCCGGCCAGCCGATGCTGGATCACCTGGCCTGAAGCGCCTGTCGTCATCTTGCCGGCCGGCCCGTACTGGTCGCCCGGCCCGAGCTTCAATTCGATATCGGCTTTGGCCACGACGTTCGACCCCGCCCGGAAGACCTTTGAGAACTCGGCCGGATGCACGCGCGCCAGCAGGTAACCGTTGGCCACCGGCCGGAGCACATTCCGCTTCTTGTCCCGGCTCAGGTCCGAGGGCACATTTCGTACCTTTCCCTCCAGCCACAGCGTCGACGACCCGCCGCCGTCCTGCATCACCGCGTAATCCGCCTGCAGCTCGTTCTTGCAGAACTCCGCCGTCTCGGTGAAGGTCATGCCCACACTTTCCTTGGAGCGTCCGTCAATCACGACAAAGAAGACGGACTTCTCATTGAACGCGATGGCCGTCCGTGGGGCCTTGACCACTGAGCCGTGTGGCTTGCCTTCGGCCGCCAGCCGGGCCGCCTTGGCTTCCCAATGCCTGGACACGGTGCCGTCGATGAGCAGGTTCTGCACGCTGGCCAGGCTGCTCCAGACATCCCGCCACTCCGCGGGCTTGAGTCCGATCCCCTCCACGCCGACGTCCTGTAATCGCATATCGAAGTGTACTTCTGAGCCGGTCCTGGCGTGTTCCAGCAGCCGGGGGACGGCCGTTCCGGTAGCCGACAGGACCACGCAATCAAACGGAATGGGCATCGCGCCCTTGCCCTGGACAACCTTCAGAATGACGCCGCGATTCCCCGGCAGCGGGGGATTCACCGCGATGGGCTCATCCATCCGCACGAGCACTTCCACGCCATCATCGGAAGTGCCCGTGGTGGCGTCCCAGTGCGACGTGTACAAGGCCAGTTCGTCTTTGCCGCGCTGGTCGTTGAACGCGTTGATGTTCATGTGTGCGCCGTTGGCGAAGATGACCCGCTGGAACTTCGGCCCGTTGCGCACATCGCCGCCAATCGCACAACGCCGGTCCGTCGTCCAGAAAAAACCACTCATCCCGCCGTCGTCGGTGAAACGCTTGGCGTACCACCCGGCCATCACCTGGCCGCTGAACGAGTAACCGGTTCGTGGGTTGAAGTATTCACCATTGATGGCCGCCTTGATTTCATAACGTCGGCCGTCCCAGGTGATACTGTCGTCATAGCGTTGGACCATGTCCGGCACCGTCTCCCGGCCGCCCCGGATGGTGCCCCGGCTGGTCATCGTGTCTATGATCCACGTGTCCTGGCTCCGGTCTCCCCGGACCACGAACACCTTCAGCGGGCCCGGCAGATCCATCTGCCGGTAACCGATCCCCGCCGCGACTTCCGTCCATTGCCCCAGCGCGCACGTGGATAGTGCCAGGACGCCAATCGCCGCAACAAAAACCGCTTTACACCGCATTTCGAGTTTACTCCTGGGAATGACGCTCCGGCCGGTTTACTTCCCCCGGTCAGCCCCCAACCGAGCAGTGGGTTAAGAATAAGAAAACGCCCCCCTCAAGCGACGATCATGCGCGTCGCCGTCTGCCTCAGCTTTTGTCCAACTCGAGAAACCTGAGCTCGTCCGTTTGCAGGTCCAGCAGGGCCACGGTCCGAACCGAAGCGCGATGTAGTGCCCCTGGATTGATCACCCGCATCCGGCCTTCGTAGTAGTCGTCGTGCTGGTGGGTGTGGCCGTGGAGCAGGTAGTCGTACCTCGCCTCGCGAATGGCCTGATGAAAGCCCCGCTCGTGACCGTGGAAGACGCCCACTCGCTTGCCGTCAAGTGACAATTCAAGAGGACCCTCCGGCCAAGGCAGGCCCAGAGTCTGAACCTGCGCCCGCCAGGGGGGACGAGGCTCATCCGTATTGCCCCATACGAACCAGGCCCGCCAGCCGGCCAGCTCTTCCAGAACCTCCAGCCCGCCCACGTCTCCGCAGTGGACGATCGCCTCTGCCCCGGCCCGCTCCAGAACATGAAGGGCCTGACGGATAGGCGTCACCTGGCCATGACTGTCAGATAGAATTCCGAGTTTCATGCTATCTCCCGACCAGCCGCAAAGGCCCATCTTATCCAGGGCCTGGTCATCCCGACAGGCTCCTATGACGACTTTTCCCCTTCGCTCCCCTCCCCGACAGGTTGCCAGAGGCTTTATGGGGTGGCTGTTGCAGTAGGTAGATTCCCTCTTCCATTTGCCCCCGCCTTGCCTTTGCCTTAGCATATCGCTGGATTGGACCGTTGGCGTGTGGACGGGCTACAATCTCGCTCTAAGATCGCCCCGGGGGCGGTCTTCCGTTACGACGCCGGCTTCAACCATAGTGAGATAAGGGGCGGATGTTCGCGATCATTAGTGATATTCATTCGAATCTGGAAGCCCTTGAAGCGATCCTTGCGGACATCGACGCCCGCGGCGTCAAGAAGATCGTCTGTCTTGGCGACGTGGTCGGCTATGGGGCCAATCCCAGGGAATGCATTGACCTCATCATTGAGCGGACCGAGTTCTGCCTCTGCGGCAATCACGACTATGCCGTCTTTTACGAGCCCTACAATTTTAACGTCAGCGCTGAACGGGCCTGCTATTGGACCCGGCAGGTGCTCGAAGACGAGCCCAACAAGGCCAAGCGCGATCGCCGCTGGGAGTTCCTGTCCCGCCTGCCCGTCCGGGTGGTCTACGAGGACATGCTCTTCGTTCACGGCTCGCCGCGAAGGCCGGTCAACGAATACCTCTTCGCCGACGACGTCTACTCCAACCCTCACAAGCTGCTGGCCAACTTCGAGCGGCTTCAGCAGAAGGCCTGCTTTGTGGGGCACACCCACGTCCCCGGCGTGTTTGTGGACGATCCCTATTTCGAGTCGCCCGATGAGCTGTCCGAACCGGGCTTCCATGAGGTAGCCGAGGACGACAAGGTCATCATTAACGTGGGGAGTGCGGGCCAGCCGCGTGATCGCGATCCTCGCGCCGCCTACGGAATTGTGGACAATGGGCAGGTGGAATTCATTCGGCTGGATTACGATATCGACAAAGCCGTCAACAAGATCCTGAATACGCCCGAGCTGGACGATTTTCTCGGCCAGCGTCTGCTGGAGGGCCGGTAGTGCCGCTTCCAGTGCGGCAGGGTTTGTAAGACTTGTGCCGAGAACGGCCGGCGGACGGTGAAGCGTAACGCTCCGCAACGGCACTTGGTGTGTGCCATTGCTCTTGAGCAGTGGCGGAAGTCAGTAGATCTTCCATGGACCATGGCTCATGAGCCGTGGCACACGTGCGGCCATCGGGATTCACCCTGAAACGTAGTGGAGATGATTTAAGCCACGAGGGGCCGCCGCGCCCCTCGATTTGTTCCCAGAGATCGCAACATGCAACCTCGTCAGACCTTTGTGGCCCTGTTGGCCTCTATTGCCGTTTTCTATATCGCCCTGTTCGCTATTTCGAAATTCTCGCCGCCGGCCGCGCCCCCGGGGCCGCACCCCGGCGCCCAGACGACCGCGCCGTCATCCGATCAGGCCACCACTCAACCCTCGACGACGGCCCCTTCGGCTACGGCTCCGGCCACGGCCGGGACAGGGCCCGCCGGCGTGGTGACTCAGCCGAGCGGCAGTTTTCAATTCACCGCGCAGGATGCCAGTCGCGAACTTGTGGAGCTGGGCGGCGCCGAGGCCGACAGCCCTTACCCCATGCTGCTGAAAATTGATCCGGTCGGCGCCCAGGTGGCCGGCGCGTGGATCCGCGGCCATTATGAGACCGTCAAGAAAGACGAGCCGTACCACATTCTGGCCACGCCGAAGGCGGTCATGGGCGCCGGCTCGTTCGCCACGCCTGAAATCCGCTTCGATGATCGCCGGCAGAATGTTTCCCTGGCTGATCGCGTCTGGAGCCTGGATCCGGCCAGCACCGAGACCCGGAAGATCTGGACCCTGCAGATTAACGATGCTCAGGGGCACCCCCTGGCCCTGATCGAAAAAACGTACGAGTTGTCCCCCCAGAAAGCGGACAAGCGCAACGTCTCCACCTATGACCTGAAGTTGTCCGTTCAGGTCAAGAATCTCTCGCCCTCGCCGGCCCGGCTGATCCTTACACAGCGCGGTTCGGTCGGCCTGCCCCAGGAAGATCCGCGCTCCGAAGACCGCATGATCGTCTCCGCGTTTCGCCAGGATGGAGAGCTGACCTTCGGAAAACACTGGCGAAAGGACATCGCCAAGGCCAACGGAACCCTGCCGCTGGGCAAGGATGAAGGAACCAGTCGCCTGGCCTGGGTTGCCGAGGCCAACAAATACTTCGCCTGCATTATGGCTCCGGCTGGCCGGACCGATGGGAATGGATCGACGCTCTTCAGCAGCGTTGAGGCGATCACGCTGTCGCCCACCGATCCGATCCCGCACACCCCCAGCGACATGACTTACCGCTTCGTCACCGCCCCCCTGGAGGTCGCTCCCGGCGGCACCGCGGGCATGAGCTTCGACTGTTACGTGGGGCCCAAGTCCAAGCTGGCCTTCACCACGGTGCCTGCGTACGAGGCCCGCGACTATTACGCCGTCATTCGCGAGGGTTTCTACGCCTGTGCCCCGGCCGGCCTGACCGCCGTCATGATGTGGCTGCTGAACCAGTTCCATGCCATCTGGCCGCATAACTACGGCATCGCCATCATCATGCTGGTGCTGGTGGTCCGGGCTATCCTGCATCCCATCACCAAGCGCAGCCAGGTCAACATGATGAAGATGCAGAAACAGATGTCCCGGCTGCAGCCCAAGATTGAAGCGGCCAAGCAGCGCTACGCCGGCGACCGCATGGCCATGAACCAGGCCATCATGGAGATCTACAAGCAGGAGGGCATCAATCCGGCCGGCAACCTGTTGAGCTGTCTGCCGCTGATGCTCCAGATCCCCATCTGGGGCGCCTTGTGGCAGGCCCTCTCCTCGACCATCGAGATGCGGCACGCGCCCTTCGACGGCTGGTGGATCAGGGATCTGGCCGGCCCGGACGCCCTGATCTCCTTTGGCCGGGACATCAATATCCCCATTATCTCGACTTTTCTGACCGGCCCCATCGGCGCGTTCAACCTGCTGCCCATCCTGCTGGGCATTTCACAGTTGCTCCAGATGAAGTTTATGCCGCGCGGTACGTCTCCCGGCGATGGGCCGCCCACCGGCCCGGCCGCGCAGCAGATGGAGCAGCAGCGCAAGATGATGATGTACATGAGCGTCTTCTTCGTGCTCATGCTCTACAACGCGCCCAGCGGCCTGAACCTCTATATCATGGCCAGCAACCTGTTCGGTATCCTCGAACAGTGGCGCATTCGCAAACACCTCGCCGAACTGGATGCCAAGGCGGCCAAGGAACCGCCGCCCGGTGCCGGCCCCGGCGGCGGCCCCGGCAAACGCTCCGGCCCGCCTGCGCCGCCGAAGAAACCCTCCTGGCTGCAGCGCAAGTGGGAAGAGCTGCAGAAGCAGGCCGAGGAGGCCAGGAAGATCCAAAGCCAGCGCCCGCGCAAGTAGGGCGGGTCTTCCGCGGGGATCAGATGGAGAGATAGAGAGATGGAGAGTGGGAGCGACGGCGAGAGGAGGGCTCGGTCCGCTCTCCTTCTTGTCATCTCTCTATCTACGCATCTTCGCGCCGGGTGAGAGCCGCCCGCAGTGACGGGTGGCCCACCTTCTCCGAAGGTGGGTTCACGATTTCTTGTGCCTGCGGCTCGGATGAGACTGCAGAACTCCCGGCCGGACGCCATATTTACCTACTGGCCGGGTGGCATGGTCACACGCCCATACTCGGGCGGGTGAGCATGTTGAACTCCAGGATATCCCCATGCGAGAGTCTTTTCTCGCACCTCCCTTCGTGGGAACCCCTTCCCGCGAATTGTCAGGCCGCTTTGCGCATTTCTTGGATTCCGGTCGACAAATCCACGGTTTCTGTCACTATTCCCTCTGGATGGCCATCCATGTTGGAAGGTTGAGTTGATGGAATCTGGCGACGCGCAGCTTGTCCGGTCCGTGCTTGGCGGTGATCGTGCCGCCTATGCCCGCCTGTACGACCGCTATGCGCGGTGGGTACGGGCGATCTGCTACGACCGGACGCGCAGTATCAGCGACGCCCAGGACCTGACGCAGGAGGTTTTCCTGCGGGCTTGCGTCCGTCTGGGGGAGCTGCGCGAGCCGGAGCGGTTTGCGGCCTGGCTGTACTCGATTGCCCGCGGACAGCGTATGGCTGCCTGAGATCGGAATGCCGCAGGAATTCGAAGACCTGTGGAAACGGCTTTCGCCGGCTTCCTACGGCGTATCGATGTATCGGGTCAATGGACGGGATACGCGCATTCTCTGGGATGATGGCAAGATCGGCCACGTGCAGTCAAGCGACGACCCGACGTTAAGCGATTACATGCTGGCGGGGCTTGGCTGGCCGAAGTGGCCGATGCCTCTGCAGCACATACTTGCAGACGAAAAGACGACGTACCGCAGGTTGCCCGATGATCCCGACCGGCCGGGGATGATCGGCATCGAGTACACGCAACTGCCCAGCGAACCGCAGTATCCCGGCCGGCTGGCGATTTTTTGGATCGATCCCGCGAAGGATTACCTGTGCGTATACCACGAGGACCACTGGCGCAACGGTTTCCCCTGGCTGGGCAAGCCGGACTGGAAGCCCAACGAACCATTGACAACGGACCGGCCCAAAGACGGGGAACGCTACGGCGAGTCCGACAGGGTGAGAGAAATCATCGAGTTCGGCCGAACGCCCGATGGCCGGTGGTATCCGAAGGCGGTTCAGAAAAGCGGGGCATCACTGATTGAGGGGAAGCGGCGCATCTGGGGGCCGGTCGTCACCCATGTGCAGGTGGATTTCGCCGGGTCAATTGCGGGCGAGCTGTTCGAGCTGCCGGCGGAGGCTCGGGATTTCAAGAACAAGTGAGGCCCATCAGGTGCCTTGTGTCCGGGCCTCGAGGGCTGTGCGGCGTTCGGCGATGACATTCACGGTGGGGAAACTGCCGAATTCCCCGCGGCCGGTTTCCGTTGCAACCTTGGGCCGGTTCGTGCCTGGTTGTTGGTCGCCGCGCTGCTGATCGCTTGAATCTTCGTGCGTTGGGAGTAGCTCACCCTCTGAAGAGGTGGGCACCCAACGCACAAGATTCATTGGGGATCCGTGTTATCTCTCCTTCTCTCCATCGCTCCGTCTCTCCATCTTCCCGTCCGGTTTACCGAAGCCCTTCAATTCCAGCCGGGCCTCAAGCTCTCCGTCCCCGCGCAGCTCCATGCGGATGAGGCCGAATACCGGCGCATCTGCACTCGCCCAGGTTCGTCGGACGTATTGGACTTCCTCATCCTCCCACCGGTCCTCATACAGCAGGGCGTTCCAATCGCGCCCCGCGGCCGTAATCCTGGCCGGCGTCACCCGCCGGTCCGTAGCATCCGTGCCGGCCTGAAGGGCCATGGGGTCATGATCGCGCAGCTCTTCGCGCAAGATGGGCAGTCCCAGCGGTTTGCCATTCTGGAAGATCCTCAGCCGCACCGTGACCGCGACCCCGCCGACGCGGACTACCTCATAGCGTAGCGAGCGCCGCTCCAGGGCTTCGTAGAGCGCCCATTCGCCCTGGACGGCGTCCGCCAACGGCGTGAACGCCGGTACGCTCGCCCGAGTGGCAGGGCTGGCCGGTGGGGGGGGCGGCGAAACCTGCGAGGTACTGACCGTCGCCGGAGCGGGCGACGAGGCGGCGGGCGACGGGGGTTCAACCGCCGTGGCCTCTGCCGGGGCCGGCTCCTCGGACCGGACGACCACCATGGAAGGTTCATTCTCCCCGGCCGGCGGTGGCTTGGGGTCCTCTTTTCCGCAGCCGACCCAAGCCGGCACTAAGGTCAGAAGAATTGCCAAGCCTCCCATCGCCACGGCGCAAGGTCGTAGCGGCCGGATTCCGTGCCGGCCCGGTGGTCTCCAAGGGGAAGCGGCCCTGGGTGATTGCCATGTGCTCATAGAATCGTTCTAATGCAGCTCTGGGCATCCTGCAATCCGAGGCAGTTCCCCTTATGCCGTGATCGACACGAGAAAGGCTGGTGAGCAATGGCTGAAGCAAACGGCAAGAAGCCCGCGTACCCGCCGGTCGGAACCATGGCCCCAAATTTCAGGGCACCCACTTCCGGCGGTAAAACCGTCAAGCTCTCCGACTTGAAGGGCCAGGTCGTGGTTCTGTACTTCTACCCCAAGGACAACACCTCCGGCTGCACCAAGGAGGCCTGCGGCTTTCGCGATGCCTGGGCCCAATTCCGCAAGGCGGGTATCGAAGTCCTGGGCGTCTCACCAGACTCGGTCAAGTCACACGACAACTTTGCGGGCAAGTTCAACCTGCCGTTCACGCTGGTCGCCGATGAGGACAAGTCCATCTGCCAGGCCTACGGCGTCTGGCAGGAGAAGTCCATGTACGGTCGGAAGTACTTCGGCGTGGCTCGCACCACCTTCGTGATTGACAAGACCGGCAAAATCGCCCACATCTTCGAGAAGGTCAAAACCACCGGCCACGAACAGGAAGTGCTCGACTGGATCCAGGCCAACCTGTAGATCCTCACTTCGCAGCACAGGAGAAAGGCAAATCACAGAAGCCGGTGGAAGGCCCTTTGTGGCCTGTGTTTAGTCGCGTCCATGCCCGCGCATTTTCGAGGTTTCGCGCTCCCCTTGACGCCTGGCCTGTATGCCGGCTCTCCGGCCGGGATTGAGCGTCGGGGCAGGGTGGTGGGGTGTTGGGCCGCTCACCTTGCATCGCAGGCGGTCTTGAAGACGTTCGCCCTTGGTACTATATTCCTCTTGGGCCATCAGTATGCGTCGGGAGGAGCACAGCGATGAGCGATGACCGTATCGAGCAGTTCAGGAGGATGGCGGAGGCCGATCCGCAGAATGAGCTGGGTCATTTCAGCCTGGGGCGGGCGCTGTTGGATGCCGGACGGCATCAGGAGGCGGTCACCTCCTTTGAGCGGGTCATTGAGATCAATCCGCGGAACTCGCGCGCGTACCACCTGCTGGCCGTGGCCCGGAAAGAGGCGGGCGACAAGGCCGCGGCGCTGGCCGCACTGCGAAAGGGACTGGAGGTGGCCCACGAGCGGGGCGACCTGATGCCGCGCAATGACATGGCGGCTCTGATGCGCGAACTGGGCGAGGAGCCCCCGGCGTTCGAGGCGACACAGGGCGCTGCCGCGGTGGAGGCGCCGGCAGGGGCGGACAACGTCATGTGCCGGCGTTGCGGTCAGGCCAGACCGAAAATGGCCAAACGGCCGTTCAAGGGACCGCTGGGGGAGCAGGTCTGGGCCAATACCTGCCAGTCCTGCTGGGACGAGTGGATCCGCATGGGCACCAAGGTGATCAATGAGCTGCGCCTGAACTTCGCGATCCCGCGCCATGCGGAGATGTACGATCAGCACATGAAGGAATTTCTGAACCTGGACGCCCCCGCGGACGGAGGATGACAAGATGCCCGACACCAGGACAGGCCCCCCAGCGCCCGTGGTGCTGGCCATGGTGGTGTGTGACGCGATTCATCAGGACCCGGCTACGCGCAAATGCACGCTGTTGGGCACCTTCTCGACCATTCGGGCGAGGCAGTTTCCCGTACGGCATCCTCAGCTTTCGGTGCATATCGCGCTGACCGATGGGCATGGTCGGACGCGCATTCGTCTGAGCCTGGTTTCGGCGGACGAACATCAGACGCAACTCTTCAACGGCGAAGGCGTGATCGACTTCACGGATCCGCGCACGGTAGCGGAGCTGAACTTCACCATCGGCAACCTGACCTTCCCCGCCGCCGGCGAGTACCGGTTGCAGGTGTACGGCAATGATGAGCTGTTGATGGAGCGACGGCTGGACGTGCTCCAGATCGGTGCCTCTCGAACCGGGGAGCCGATGTGAGATCCCGCACAACCGGCCCCCGCACGACCGTTACACGCCTGTACGTCGCTGTGTTGAGCACCTTGGGCCGTGAATGGTCATGATCAGGCACTGTAGCGCAAGGTCGCAGCGGCCGGGCCGGGTAAAACTGAACCGTATGCATGGCTCCACCGATTCTTGCCTGCCGGCGGAACGGTTGGCATTAATTGCCAGTCATTTCAATCCGGGCTCAAATTCGCCGGAAATGGCGTTCAAGATCTGAATTCTCAGGCCTTTGCGTCGATTCTCGCACGCCGGATTCCTTCCGGATACAATACCGCCGATGCAGGATTACAAGGTCCAACTTGAAAGCTACAGCGGCCCACTGGATCTGCTGCTCTACCTGATCCGGCGGGACGAAATTGACGTTTACGATATCCCGATCTCGCGGGTGCTGGAGCAGTATCTCGAATACGTGCGGCTGCTGGAGGAGCTGGACCCGGATACGGCCGGGGAGTTCCTGGTCATGGCCGCCACCTTGATGGAGATCAAGTCCCGGCTGCTCTTGCCCAAGCCACCGCCGGAGAGTCAGGAGGCCGACGATTGGCTTGACCCGCGGGCGGACCTGGTTCGGCAGTTGCTTGCCTATCGCTCGTTCCGGGATGCGGCCGAGGGGCTCAACCGGATGGCTGCGATCCGCTCGCAGCGGTTTGGGCGGAAGCCCCCGGACCTGGCCGACGAAGAGAACCAGGTGGATCTCGAAGATCTCCAGATCTGGGATCTGATGGCCGTCTTCAACAAGCTGTTGGCGGCGATCGGCAAGGGGCGGGCTCAGCACGAGGTTCTCTACGACGACACGCCGATCACGCTGCACGCCGCCGACATTCTGGACCGGCTGGAACGTGAAGGCCGCTCCATGCATTTCGAGCGGATCTTCGAAGGTCGCTCGCGGAGCGAGATGATCGGCCTGTTCCTGGCCCTCCTGGAATTGATCCGACAGGACCGCGTGCGCGTCGAGCAGACGGAGCAGTTCGGGTCCATCAACGTACACCTGATCGATGCCACGCCCATCACGACGGTCATGGCCAGCGCCGATCGTGCGGCGTTCAAGGAGGCCAATGAGGCTCCGGCCGTTGAACCGCTGGAAGAGCCCGTCGGCGAAGATGAGCCGGAGCCGGTGTTCGCGGAGGAGGAGGACGAGGAGGAGGCCGACGAGTTCAGCCGGAAGATCAGCGCGATCGAAGTGGGGGATGTGGATTTGGGGAAAGGGTTGGAGCGACAGCCGGATGGGGAAGTGGGGAGTGACGAGTGAGGGGTGGCGTTCGGGCCGGAAACGGCCAGCGCCGTTTGTTGAGAACGAGCCGTGCGGAGCCCGATCACCTCAGCTCAAACGGCCGGTACGGATGTAGGGAAAAACGGCCGGTACAGAGCCCGGCCGCTACGGATGTGGGGAAAACGGCCGGTACGGAAGTAAGGAGAAAACGGGAGGTTCCTGGTGACACCTGAAGAGAATCTGGCGAATCTTGGGTTAACGCTGCCACCTGCCCCGCCGCCGGTGGGGGCGTATCTGCCGGCCTTGAAGGTAGGTGAACTGGTGTTCACCAGCGGGCAACTGCCGATGCGCGAGGGCCGGCTTGTTGCCGTGGGCAAAGTCAGCGACGCGGCGTCCATGGACCAGGCCCTCGAAGGCGCGCGGGTGGCCGCGCTCAATGCCTTGGCCCAGGTGGCTGCCGTCACGGGGGGGCTCGATCGGGTCGTGCGGATTGTTCGCGTGGGCGTGTTTGTGAACAGCGGGCCCGGCTTTACCGACCAGGCCAAAGTGGCCAATGCGGCCAGTGAATTGCTCGTGGGGGTATTTGGGGACGCCGGTCGGCACGTGCGCACGGCGGTCGGCGTGAATGAGCTACCGTTGAACGCTGCCGTCGAAGTCGAACTGATTGCGCAAATTCGAAGCTGAGGGCTGCCCCATCGCCACGTTCCGTAGAGAGCCCATTCGCCCTGACCGTCGGCACGTCCGGCGGATTCGTGCAACGCCTTCACCGCCGGCCCCTGGAACCGTACGGCCTCGATATGCGCTGCTCTGCATGGCGGTCGCACTGCTGATGGCCGTGCCGGCCATTCCTTCCATCCAGCAATTGATTGCCCAGGTGAAACTCGTGGTGCGGGGCCGTGATAATGGGACCGCGCGCCAGGCCCACCGGGCCTTGCAGAATGCCCTCAGGCGAGAGCCCCGGCTGGTAGCCGTTGACATGGCCCTTCGAGCCACGGCGCAGGGCGAAAGTGAGTTCGCGCATCTTGAGGAGTTGGACCCGGACAACGGTCTGTACGCTTACCTGCGGCTCATGCCTGATCTGGAGCGGACCGCATCGGGTTCACCTGAAGATCGCTCCATGGCGGATGCGCAATTGGATGCACAGTTGGCGGCGCGGATACGCAACCTGGCCACCGGGCGGCCGGCAAGGTTATACGTCGGCCAGTGGAGAGCGCTGGCCATGGAAGCCCACCTGGCCGTGCGTGTCCCCGACCGGCTGGCGGCCTATGAGGCTGACGGGGTGGTGCGGAGTTATGGCCTGGTATACCGGCCCGTGCTGCGCGAGCTGGCCGATGGGATGCTGGCCCGGGCGAAGGCTTGGCGGGAGGCGGGAAGATCCGCTGATGCCGTGCGGGCGAATGCGGCGGTGATCCGGCTGATGATGAATCTGGTGGATGATTCGCCCTGGCCGGAGGTGGTGCTCCTGGCCGCGGAGTACATTCCGGCCGCTCTGCGCGCGATCACCGATGGAGCCGGGGCCGCGGGCCTCCCGCCGGAGGTGGTTGAGCAAAACCTGGCCGCCGCAGCCCGTTTGGAGGCGCTCCGCGCGGCCTGGCAGACGTACGGGGTCGATGAGATCACGAATCTTCTGCCGCACACGGGCGATGTCCCCCCGGCACGCGAAGCACATGATCGGGTCTTGCGTTCCATGCTGGCGGCAGGCTATGGCGCGGGCGCGTGGTTGGCGTTGGCTGTCATTTGCATGGTGCTTCTGCCGTTTGCCCGAGTCGCCTGGTATAGCGGGATCGTGGTTCGGTGGCGGTGGGGTGGCTGGGGCCGGCTGGTGGCCGTCGGTATCGTGATCGCGCCGCTGCTGCTGGCGATAGTGATTTTTCTGGGCGGCAACTTGTCGCTGGCCTGGTTGTTTTCCCTGCCTTCAGTGCGGGGTCTTGTGATGCCGGTATTGCTTACGCCGGTGCTGGTCGGGGTGGCGGCCTGGCTGTGCGTGGAACTGCCGGCCGGAGCGGCCGCTGCCCGGCTCTCCCGGCGAACGGTGTGGTTCATGGCGGGAGCGGCGTTGGTGGTGCTGGTGGGTGCGGCGATATTTCCGACCTTGCCCGAGGCATGGCGGCCCTCGCCGGGAGTACAGCTTTTCCGACGGTTGGGAGTGGTGGTGGGGGTAGAATCGCTGGCCCTCATGCTAATATGGATGACCTGGGGACTGATCCGCCGCCGGCGGCTCAAGATAGCCCCTGGGCCGACGGCTGCGGGTTGCCTGGCGGTGGCCGCGTGGGCGTGGATGGCGGCCGCGGTCGTGGCGTTGGCAGTCTCGCAATTGAATTCCTGGAACGACGCACGGCATGAAAAGGCCTTTGTGGCCGCATCGGCCGATCCGCTGGCCGACCGCCTGGGACCGGACTGGCGGAATGCGTATTTCCGGGAAACCGAAGCGCTGCTGGGCCATCTGGACAAGCGCGATCCGATGGCCAATTTGCATTAAAGAACATATACTTGCAGGGTTTGTGGAGGGCCCCTTCATGGCTGATTTGGATACCAGAGCCATTATCTCGCGGGACCCGGCGCGCGAGCGGGACATCAACGAGTTCCTGGATCGCTATACGGACAGTCCGGACAAGGACCTGCTGGCTGAAATGATGGTCACCATCTCACGGCTGGGCAGGGATGGCACCGGCCGGGGTGAGCTCAAGCTCATAAGCAAGGCGTTCAAGGAGCTGCGCTACGCTTTCAAGGTCTTCGGGGCGTACCGGCATGTGCGCAAGGTGAGCATCTTCGGCTCCAGCCGAACCCCGGTGGGGCACCCGGACTATATTCAGGCTGATGCGTTCGCCCGTCGGATGCGCGAGGTCAACTGGATGGTGATTACCGGCGCGGGCGATGGCATCATGCGGGCCGGTCACGACGGCGCCGGGCGGGAGGCCAGCTTCGGCGTGGCCATTCGTCTGCCCTTTGAGCAGCGGACGAATACGATCATCGCCGACGATCCAAAGCTCATCAATTTCAAATACTTCTTCACCCGCAAGCTGTTGTTCATCAAGGAAGCCTCTGCCGTGGCCCTCTTTCCCGGCGGCTTTGGCACGCAGGATGAAGGCTTCGAGGCTCTGACCCTGGTCCAGACCGGCAAGACCGATATCGTCCCCATCGTGCTGATCGACGCGCCAGGCGGGACCTACTGGCAGCATTGGCGCACGTACGTAAACGCCGAGCTGCTGCGCACCGGTATGATCAGCCCGGAGGATATGTACCTCTTCCGGGTCACGGATGACGTTGAGACGGCAGTGGGGGAGATCCTCCAGTTCTATCGCCGATATCACTCTTCCCGTTATGTCGAGGGCAAGCTGGTTCTGCGCCTGCTAACGCCCGTGCCGGATGAAACGCTGGTCAAACTCAATGACGAATTCTCGTCCATCCTCACGGGGGGCAGGATTGAGCAGTTCCCCGGTCCGATCGAGGGAGAACGCGGTGAATACCCTGAATTCCCGCGGCTTGTTCTGGAGTTCAACCGGCGGAACGTGGGCCTTCTTCGGCGCCTCATTGATGAGGTGAATCGTGCATAACCGCTGGATTTGACGTCGCGGGATTGCACGCTAAGATCAGCATCCGAATACTTATGCGTAGCCACCGTAAGCGAGCCGAATTTCAGCCTGACGAGCTCTCCCTGGTGCTCGCGCGGTACGATCTGGGCGCAATTCACAGCATCGAACCGCAGCTCAAGGGCTCGCGCCGTTCGCCCAAGGTCATCATCAAATCAGATCGCGGTCGGTTCCTGCTTAAACGGCGGGTAGGCGGATGCGAGCAGGTGGTGCGAGTAGGTTATTCCCACCGTGTGCAGCAATACCTGGCCGAACGTTATTTTCCCCTCCCGTTTCTCATGCCCCTGCGCGGTGGCGAGGAAACGCTGCTGGTCCTGAACGGACACATTTACGAGATGTTCCAGTTTGTGCCCGGCGTGGCGTACGATCGCTCGCCCGAAGCAACCTGCGATGCCGGGCGCACATTGGGCTTTTTTCATGTTCTCCTGCGCGATTTCACCAGCGGCTGGGAACCGCCGCGTCGCGGGTATCACGACTCGCCGTACGTACGGAGCAATCTTCAAGGCGTGCCGGCCGCCATCGGCAACAATGACAGCGTCGCCGGTCGCGAATCCGAGTTGCTGGGCACCGTCTCGGCCCTTTACGAGTTGTACGAGATCAGTGCGGAACGGGTCAACGAGGCCGGTTATGAGCAGTGGGCCTCGCAGATCGTTCACGCCGACTGGCATCCGGGCAATATGCTGTTTACCCCCGACAAGGTCGCGGCGGTCATCGATTATGATTCTCTCAGGCTGCTTCCATCGGCCACTGATGTGGCCAACGGGGCGCTACAATTCTCCATTATCGGCGGCCCTACGGACCCTCGTGCCTGGCCGGCCGAGCTGGCCGAAGACCGGTTGCGCAGTTTCCTGCAAGGCTACGAACAGGAAATAGCGCTGCAACCGGAGCAGCTTCGTGTGCTGCACTGGCTGATGATCGAGGCGCTCATTGCCGAGGCGGTCATGCCCATTGCGGCCACGGGTTCTTTCGGTCGGATCGAGGGTTTCCGCTTTCTCCAGATGATTTGTCGCAAGGCCCGTTGGCTCCAGCACAACGGGGAGCGACTGGTCGCCGTCCTCCAGACGTAAGAGGGCAGCAACATGAAATACGCATGGACCGCTCTCCTGCTATCGGCGTGCGCGGTGGGGAGTGTGCCTCTGCACGGTCAGGTCATTCCGGGGGGCGCCACGGTGTCCACCCGCCCGGACATCGACACCCTCATCGAGCAACTTGGCGACCGGCGATTTGCCGTTCGCGATCGGGCCACTGAGACGCTGTCGGCCCTGGAGCCGGCAGCGCTGGATGAGCTGGTCCGGCGATACCGCGCGGAGCCGCGTTACGAGCAGAAGCTGCGCCTGCGTTACGCAATTGAGAATGTTTACTACCGCAAGCTGATGGCCGGCCAGGTGGGGTTCCTGGGGGTGACGCCGGGGGTGTTGAATTCCGTCTATGATCCCAGGCGCGGCCAGACGGTGGAATGCATCGTCATGGAGCGGGTGATCGAAGGTACGGCCGCGGACAGGGGCGGTCTGCGGTCCAGGGATATCCTGCTGGATTTTGATGGGCAGCCGGTGGCCCACTTCATGAAGCCGCCGGCCGCAGGTGCGGACCAGAAGAGCGGCCAGCAACCCGGACAGAGAAACGTGCCCATGGCTCCGGACATGGCCCTGCGGATGGCCGCCCTGGAGGCGTTCACGTCTCACGTGAAGATGCGCCAGCCGGGTACCCGGATTCCCATGCGGGTGCTTCGGCTGGGCGAGTCGAAAAGGGTGAATGTCCGGGTGGGGAGCCGCACGGAAGAGTTGCGCCAGCCGCAAGTGCTTGCGGCCACGATGCTTGCCGGCGACGCGGGCCAGGGGCTGATGCTGGGCGCGGTCGGCGGGCTGGTGGTGACGCAGGTCCCGGAGCGATCCTGGCTCAGCGAGGCACGCCTGCGGGTGAATGACGTCATCGTGGGCATTGGCAACCAGCCGGTCCCGCCCGGTGCAACGCCGCAGACCCTGGATAATGCGCTCCAAAACGCGGGTCCGAACCGGGAAATAATGCTCGAAGTCCGGCCACTGGAGCAGGTGGAGTTGACGGTCGTCCTTGGAGCCCGCGCTCCGGAAATGATGAACCAGCCCGACTGGGAAGAGGCCCAGAAGCGTTTTGCGGCGTGGTGGCGGGAGGTGGAAGGCGAGCCCTCACTGCGCATCCGGCAGCCCAATACGACGTACTTCGCGTCGGCTACCCTGAGTCCACCGCCGGCGCCTGAGCCGGAGGTCGTGCCGTAGTCAAAGATCGACTCGTCGCCGCCCCCGGCTCGACGATACCGGCCGGAAAGCGAACGAGGGTGTGCGTGAGATTCCTCTAATCTGGTTTGGATTCCATGCGGGGCAGTTGGTTCCATTCGCACCAGAAGGCGACCGCGTTGTGCAACATCTCCTGCATGCTGCTGAAATCGGCCGATTTGATCAGGTAACTGTTGGCGCCCTGGGCATAAGCCTCGTCCATGTCCGCGCTGTCGTGCGAAGTGGTAAGAACCACCACCGGAATGCGACGAAGCCGATCCTCGGTCTTGAGCCAGTGAAGAACTTCCGGGCCATGCATACCGGGAAGCTTGAGATCGAGGAGGATAAGGTCGGGCAGGCGGCGCTCCTGCCAGTTGCCTTGCCCGGAGAGGTAGTCGATGGCCTCTTCGCCGCGCTGGACCCATTCAATGGTGAGACCGATGAAGTCCTCCAGATGCGCGCGGATCAGACGCGCATGCGCTGGATTGTCCTCTACAAGCAACACGTGCTTCACCGTCGATTCCATCATCCGACCTCACTCTGATCATAGCTTCCGGGATTTTCGGGGGCGGGATGTCCGCAAAAGGAAAAAGGATACGTCGAATTCGTTCCTCTGGTTGGCAGGGAGTCCGTTCCGCCGCTTCCATCCTTTGCTATCGCCGATCCGGAAAAGTTGCATCAGAATAGCTGATTTGTCTCGCGAGTTCCACGGCATGAATCTTTCAGGGCAAGGTGAGTCATGTGCCGGGGGAGTGTTAAGCGCTTTTCATGAGAAGCCGACGTTGTGACTTCATATCTTTGAAACCGGGGCCCGGTACGATGGGCCGGCTCCAGTCTGGACGCTGTTGGCCTGCGGGGGGAGGCGACCGGTCCAGGAATTTGACTCAGACCTGGGCTCGGACCGGGCCGGAGAATGCGCGAGATGCTTGGTGATCTGATCCTGCAGCAGGGAGATCTCGTAGAGGGCGGCGACGATGCGGTTGAGCCGGCCGGCCACGGATCTGGGCAGATCTTTCTTGAGCATCTCGTCGATTTCCGTGATAGCCTCCGGGGCCAGATTCATCAGTTGGACAAGGCTCCGGCAACTGCTCTCCAGGTCAACGCTCATGATTGGGCCGCCTCTTAAGAAGGGAATATATCCAGAGACAGAGGACTCTATTCCTTTTTCTTGCGGGAAGTCAACCTGTTAAAGCGAGAGTTGCGCGCAACACGCGGCCGGCGCCGCAGCAGCCGGCACTACCCGCGGCTGATGACGAAGATGGCTTCCTCAGCGCGCCAGTTGGGCAGGAAGCGAATGGGGTGGTCGCGGTGGGCGATCAGCGGCAGGCGCTTGAGGATGCGGATGCCGAAATCCTTGCAGCAGTCCTCGAAATCGTGGATGGTCAGATAGCGCACGTTCGGGCTGTTGTACCAGCGGAAGGGCAGTCTCTTGGTGATGGGCGTTCGCCCCGTGAACAGGGCCTGGAGCATGGGTTTCCAGCAGCCGAAGTTGGGGAAGCTCACGATACCATACCGGCCGATGCGCACCATTTCCTGGAGCACCTTGTCCGGACGGCGGATCGTCTGGAGGGTCTGCGAGAGCACCACGTAGTCGTACGAGTCGCTGGCAAAGCTGCCCAATTCGGTCTCAATGTCCAGATCGACTACGCAAATGTTGCGATCGATACACTCGCAGATGTTGTCCTGCACGACCTCGACACCCAGGCCGCGGACCTGCTTGTTGCGCATCAGCCGACCAAGCAGCACGCCGCGTCCGCAACCCAGGTCCAGGACGCGGCTGCCGGGTTCTATGAGCTCCTCAATGCGGTCGTAGTCCACGCGCTGGCGGGCCCAGGCCGACTCCACGACCGGCTCCTGCCGGTAAGCGGCGTCGTCTTCGCCGTTGGGCAGGATGGGCCGGTTGCTCGCCCCGGCCAGAAAACCGCCGACCAGCCGGCCGAGCACCTCGGGCTCCAGCAGGAAGGCGTCATGGCCATAGGGGGAGTTGACCTCGCTGTAGGAGACATCCTTGCCGTTGGCCAGCAGGGCGTCGACCATCTGCCGTGACTGGGCCGGGGTGAACAGCCAGTCGCTGGAGAAGCTGATCACCAGGAAGCGGGCCTGTACGTTCGCAAAGGCCTTTTCAAGGGTACCATAGTGGGCGACGAGGTCGTAGTAGTCCACCGCCTTGGTGATGTAGAGATAGCTGTTGGCGTCGAAGCGCTCGACGAAGATCTCGCCCTGGTGGTCGAGATAGGTCTCGACGGAGAACTCGCTGTTGAAGTCGTAGCTGTAGCGGTCGGAGTTGCGAAGCTGCCGGCCGAACTTGGCGTGCATGCCCTGTTCGGAAAGATAGGTGATATGGCCGACCATGCGGGCAATGGCCAGCCCGCGTTCGGGGGCCGGCCCGCCGTGATACTGGCCGTTGGCGAAATGCGGATCGGCCAGGATGGCGTTACGGCCAACGGCATCGAAAGCAATGGACTGGGCGTTGAGCCGGGCGGTGGTGGCGATGGGAATGGCGGCGGCCACGCTCTCAGGGTAGCGCACCGCCCACTCCAGCACCTGCATGCCGCCCATCGAGCCGCCGATGACGGCCAGAAGCCGCTGGATGCCCAGGTACTCGATGAGCCGCTTCTGCACCTTGACCATGTCCTCGATGGTGATGACGGGGAAGTCGAGGCCCCAGGGCTTGCCGGTTTCGGGATTGATGTCCGACGGGCCGGTCGTGCCCCGGCAGCCGCCCAGGACGTTGGAGCAGATGACGAAATACTTGTCGGTGTCGATGCCTTTGCCCGGGCCGACCATGATGTCCCACCAACCGGGCTTTTTGTCGTCCGGCGAGTGATAGCCGGCCACGTGGGCGTCGCCGGTGAGGGCGTGGCAGATGAGCACCGCATTGTCACGGGCTTCGTTGAGCCGGCCGTAGGTTTCATAGGCGACCTGGATAGGGCCGAGGACTCGGCCACACTCCAGGCGCAAGACGTCCGGCGGCTCGAAAAGAGTGACCTTCTGCGTCTGGACGATGCCGACAGAACCGGGTTTGCTGATGTTGGATTTGCCTACGGTGCTCACAGATTGCCCCGCGTTTCACCGCGCAGCCTCGACGGCCGCGGAGAGGAACTGAGAACGGAAAATGGATACCTGGTAACCATCTTCTCTGTGTGCTCCAAGTCTTCGTGAGGAGGTCGCGCTCCCATTTTACTTCTGAGAAGCCGCCAGGGCCTGGTCGATGTCCGCCAGGATGTCGTCGATATCCTCGATGCCGATGGAGAGGCGGATGTACTCGGGGCTTACGCCGGTCGCGGCCTGCTCTTCGGGCGTCAATTGCGAATGCGTCGTGCTGGCCGGATGGATGCACAGCGTCTTGGCATCCCCGATGTTGGCCAGGTGCGAGAGCAGCTTGACCGAGTTGATAAACTTCTTGCCCGCTTCCATGCCGCCCTTGATGCCGAAGCCGAGGATCGCGCCGCAGCCGTTCTTGAGGTACTTGCGGGCGTTGGCGTGGAAGGGGTGCTCGGGCAGGCCGGGGTAGTTGACCCAGGCAACGGCCGGATGCTCCTTGAGATGCCGGGCCACCTTCATCGCATTCTCACAATGCCGGGGCATGCGCACGTGCAGCGTTTCCAGTCCCATCAGGAAAAGGAAGGAGGCGAACGGGCTCATGCACGCGCCCATGTCGCGCATGAGGTTGGTCCGGCATTTGATGATATAAGCGATGTTGCCAATGGGCTTGAGGGCCTCGGTGAAGACCATCCCGTGGTAGGCCGGATCGGGGGCTGTGAACTCCGGCCAGCGCTTGGCATCCGCGGTCCAGTCGAATTTGCCGGAATCCACGATGCACCCGCCGACATGCAGGCCGTGGCCGCCGATGAATTTTGTGGTGCTGTAAACGGCGATGTCCGCGCCATGATCGAACGGCCGGAGCAGGATGGGGGTCATGACCGTGTTGTCGCAGATCACCGGCAAGCCCAGTTCGTGGGCGATGCGGGCGATCTCTTCGAAGTCCGGCACGTCGTTCTTGGGGTTGCCGAGCGATTCGAAGTAGACGCAGCGGGTATTCTTGTCGGCCAGCTTGCGGAGATCCTCCGGTCGGGCCGGATCGAAGAAACGGACCTCCAGGCCCAGCTTGGAGAGGGTCTGGCTGAACAGGGTATAGGTCCCGCCGTAGAGGCTGGTGGCTGAGATGAAATTCTGGCCGGCGTGGCAGATGTTGAGGATAGCGGTGGCGATGGCCGCCTGCCCGCTGGAGGTGGCCAGGGCGCCGACGCCGCCATCGAGGGCGGCCATGCGCTTCTCAAAGACGTCATTCGTGGGGTTCATGAGCCGGGTGTAGATGTTGCCGAACTCCTTGAGGGCGAACAGATCAGCGGCGTGTTGAGTGTCCTTGAAGACGTAACTCGTTGTCGCGTAAATAGGTACGGCACGCGCGGTGGTGGTCGGGTCGGGTGTCTGGCCGGCATGCAGGCACAGGGTTCCGAGATTCAGACTCTCCGACATATCGTTAAACCTCCCTATTAAAAGCATGTTACGGTAGCACGGGCGGGAGGCCGATTCAAGGCTTGCAGGAATTCAATGCAGGCTTCGCGGTCTACCGCTTGTTGAGGAAAGTTCTGGGCCGGGGTTCCCAAAACACAGGCCCAGGATCCTTCAACTCCAACATCGCGGGAGGTGAGCCTGTTTCAGACAGGAAACTGCCCGCATTGCCTGCCTTATGGCTCAGAAGGTCTGCCGGGGGGCAGGACTTATCGGCAGCGGCCCGCCCGGCGATGGGGCGCACATCCTTCGTTGCGGGCTGTCGGCGCTGCCTCAATCGCTCATGCCTGGCCGCCTGGCTCCCAGTAAGAAACCCTCCGTCGAAGATCAATAACGCATATAGTTCGGCTTGAATTGATCGGGAGGTGCATATGAGCAGACGCGGTGGTTTTACTCTCATTGAAGTCCTGGTGGTCGTGGCGATCGTGGCACTGCTGGTTGCAATCCTGCTGCCGACTCTGAATCAGGCCAGGGAGCAGGCCCGCTCAGCGGCTTGCAAGTCGAACCTGCATCAGTTGGGCATCGGCATGACCATGTACCTGAATCAGTGGGACGTCTATCCCGGCCATCAATACCGCATGATGGATGACGCCGACACCCGCATCCGCTGGTATAACCTGATGGCTCGCTCGCTGGCCGGGTACAAGGTGCAGGGCTGTGCGGCCGTGCCCGACTGGGAGGTTGATCGCAACAACTCCTACGGATACAACTACAAGTACCTGGGCAGCTTACGGGATAATGCGGTGGGGCCGAAGAAGCCGCTGGAAAATTACCCGGTCAAGTCCGTCCGCGCCCCGGGCAAGACCATTGCTTTCGGGGACACAGACGGCACCGGGTGGACCAAACCTCACATGCGCGGCGTCAACGACAAGGATATGTTGGGCAACCACGGCTACTGTCTTGACCCTACGTACATTCCCGAGTACAGCATGTTCAGCTACAGCGGGGGCGATCACGAACCCTACGCCTGGAAGAAGTACCGCACCTATATCTCCATCCGGCATGCCGGAGGGTCGAACTTCTGCTTCGCAGACGGCCATGTCGAGTTTCTTCGACCGGCGCAGGTCTACCGGGACAACCGCTACTGGAACGGCCTGGGGGGCGAAGACCCGGTTCGGGATGCTCACGTTAGCTTTAAGTTCCTGGATGGCGAGTGGCGGTTTCCGGGAATCTGATGCCGTATGCCCTGATTGGAATGCTGACCTTCGACCAGCCGGCATGGTTCTGGGCGTTGCTTGCCCTTCCAGGGATCGTCCTGGCCTGCTGGCGTTCGCGTGAGAACCTCGGACGCGGCCGATGGCTGGGGGCGCTGGGTCTGCGCTGCGGGGTTTTCCTGGCTCTGATCGCGACCCTGGCGGAGCCGCAGTACGTCCGCCGCAGCGACGGGGTGACCGTGGTCTTCGCCCTGGACCGCTCGCGCAGCATTCCCGACGAGTTTCGACGTCAGGCCGAGGAATACGTCAAGACCATCGCCCGGAAGGCGCACCAGGGCGACCGTTTCGGCGTGGTCAGCTTTGACGGCCAGGCCCAGGTTGATGCCGTGCCCGCGAGCTCAGGCCCGGAGTGGTTTGCGTTCAGTCCGGCGAGCGATCCCGACCGCAGCGATCCGGCCGCGGCCATCCGCATGGCCACGGCACTGTTCCCTCCCGACACGGCCCGACGCATCGTTCTGCTGACGGACGGCAATGAGAACCAGGGGAGCCTGCTCAGCGAGGTCGAGTCCGCGGCAGCGAACGGAACGGTGGTCGATGTGATCCCCCTTGAATACGACGCTGCCGACGAGATGCTCCTGGACCGGCTGGTCGTACCTCCCAGGACCAGTCCCAACAGCCGGATTCACCTGCGGGTCATCATTCGAAGCCTCCGGCCGGCGAGAGCCCGGTTGGTCCTGTACCACAACGATACGCCCATCCCCCTGGACAATCCCATCATCGAGCTCAAAGGGGGGATGCGGCCGGAGGTGTTGAGCGTTCCCGTGGAACTGTTGGGGACCGGCGTTCATCGCTTCGAGGCGAGGTTGTCGCCGGAAGAGGGCTCGCGGGACACCATCGCGGAGAACAACCGGGCGGGGGCGTTCACCATCGTCGAAGCCCGGGGCCGCGTGCTGGTGCTGGATCAGAGCGGCTCGACGGATAACCGGCCGTTGGTCCAGGCCCTGACACGCGAACAGATCGACGTCACCCATAAGCAGGTGGATGAGTTCTCGGTGGACCTGCTGCACCTTCAAGAGTATGACACCGTTATTCTTGGCAACATCTCCGCCGACACCTTTAACGAGGATCAGCACCGTGCCCTGGCCAGCTACGTGAAAGACCTCGGTGGGGGGCTCATCCTGCTGGGCGGCGATGAGGCGTTTGGCGCCGGCGGTTGGACGGGAAAGCCCATCGAGGAGGTCAGCCCTGTCTCGTTCAGCATCCCCAGCAAGAAGGTCCTGCCCGTGGCGGCGCTGGTGATTGTCCTGGACCACTCCGGCTCGATGGGTTCGCCTGTCGGCGGCACTCCCAGAACGCAGCAGCAGATCGCCAATGAGGCGGCGATCCTGGCCTTGAAGACGCTGTTACCACGGGATTACCTGGGGCTCGTCGCCTTCGATACGCGGGCCACCTGGGTCGTACCCTTGCAGACCAACGCCAATCAGACCTCGGTTGCGACCCGGGTTCGCGGCATTGGGCCAGGCGGCGGCACGGACGCCTACCCGGCACTGGAGGCTGCCGCCGAGGCATTGGAGAAGATCGGCCGGGCGGCGTCGGTCAAGCACGTCCTTCTGCTCACCGACGGCCAGACCCAGCCGGCTCCCTTCGAGCAACTGGTCGGCAGGATGAGCCGCCACGGCATCACACTCTCGACCATCGGTGTCGGAGACGGCATGAACGACCCCATGCTCCGGCGACTGGCTGAGCTGGGCGGAGGGGTCTTTCATCCGGTTCGCGACCCGCGCACGCTTCCGCAGATTTTCTTCCGCGAAACGCGGGTGATTCGCAAGCGTCTGATTTCGGAGGAGCCGTTCACCCCCCGGGCGGTAGCTCCCTTCTCGCCACTGCTTGCCGGCGTGTCCGGCGATCACTGGCCTGAGCTCGACGGCTTTGTGCTGACCCTGCCCAAGCCGGATGCCCTGTTGGGGCTGGTTCACCCGAAGGAAGGGCCGGGGGCGCCCATCCTGGCCTATTGGCACTACGAGATGGGCAAAGTGATGGCGTTCACGAGCGGCTGGTGGCCAAGGTGGGGCGAGAAGTGGGCCGCGTGGGAATCGTTCGGGGCCTTCTGGAAAAGTGCGGTGGAGTGGGTCGGCGGCGACCGGGAGGCCGACGGTCTCGAAGTAACGACGCGGCTGGACGGCACCACCGGGCAGGTCGTGGTTGAGGCCATCGGCAGGGATGGCGCCTATCTCAATTCGCTCGACATCGGCGGGATGCTGGTGACGCCGCGTTTCGAGTCCAGGCCGCTCAAGCTGACGCAGACCGGACCGGGCCAGTATGAGGCCCGCTTCGACGCCCATGAACGGGGCGATTATCTGATCAGTCTGCGGGCCCGCGGTTCCCCGGAGGCCACGGGCGTGGTCCGCACCGGCCTGACCGTGCCGTATTCGCCCGAGTATCGAGAACTGCGGGCCGACTCGCGACTGCTTGAACAGGCGGTTGAGAAGGGCAGGGGCAAGATCCGCTGGCTGTCGGACCAGGACGACCCCTTCGAGCGCGATCTTCCCCCGGTGCATTCGCGCACGCCCATCTGGAAGTGGATGCTCGCGTGCTGCCTCTTGCCCCTGTTCCTGACCGATGTGGCCGTGCGCCGGCTGGCGTCGGTGCCGGCCCTCTCGTTCTATGCGGAGGCCGGCGTGCTCACCATGCTGATCGGCCTGGCATGGCTGACGGAGGCCGGGGCGGCCGGATATGTGGCCTCCTTCGTGCTGGCTGAGGCGGTTGGATGGCCCTTGCGCTGGCGCTGGTTCCGTTCGGCCGTCCATGATTACCTCTCGTTCGGCCCTGTGCCCGTCCCCAGCACCGGTGCAATGGCCGTGCTGCACGAGTCCAAGAAGCGGGCCCACGAAGATCGCACGGTCTCGCATTCCGAGCGGCGTTCCTCCCGGCAGGTGCGGCCTCCCGACGCGGGGAATGAACTGGATCAAGTTGTGGTCCAACCAATCCGGGAATCTGCGGTCTGTGAAGCGGACCCCATAGCGCATGCACCGGCACAAACCCGTCCCACACCCTCCAGGGAACCGGCCTCAGCAGACGAAACGGCCAACCGGCTGCTTCGGGTCAAGCAACACCTTCGCCAGAAACTCGCTTCGCCGGATGATGACCGGCCGCCTGATGCGGAACCGGAGGAATAGCACGGATCCCCAATGAATCTTGTGTGCTGGGTGGCCCACCTCTTCACGAGGGGGGCGCGAAGATTTAGGCGATCAGCAGCGCGGCGACCAATAACCAGGCAGGAACCGGCCCAAGTTTGCAACGGAAACCGTATAACAGGCGCATAACGTGCACGAGTTTCATTTCGGATCCGTTTGATGCGTCTCTGATTTGGCGTGCTCCTATGGCTTCGGCGGGGGGATCGTCTCTGTCGAGGTGGTGATTATCCATTCCCGCTCCTGGGGGACATGCAGGGCTATGCCGACCGGCCATTCCAAACAGCGGCTTGGTTTCTAATGGCACCCGGACCCAGTTCGCATGTAGGATTAGGCCATGGGCGTCGCCGGTTGCCCCACGAACATGGCACCGGGCCGTTGCGGCTCAAAGACGAGATACTGCTCTTTTTGAAGCGGCTTCGCCCCTCGCCATCCGGGGAAGCATGAATCACAGGTACGGCAAGTGCGGCACGGCCAGTCAGGGGGAATGCAGTCGAACCGCGGTCAGACTGCCAGTGCAACCTTATCGGTTCATCCAGGTGATCGATAACTGCAATACTGTGGCGATCGAGACCCAGATCAAGTACGGCAACTGGGCGACCGCCACCCAGCGGTAACGCGGCCAGATTACGACGATCGACCAAACGATCGTGACCAGCACAACGAGGATGTCTACGGAAGCCAGGGTCAAGTTCCGCAGGCCGAACTGGATGGGGGTGAAGATGAGATTGGAGACCAGGTTGATCGCAAACGGCAGGGCCACACGCCAGGGGAGCTTGCCCCGGAACGTCTGGACGAAGACGAACCCGAAGCTCACGATGATGATCGGGTAGAGGATGCGCCAGATCAGGCCGATGGTGGACGGAGATGGTGTCCAGTCGGGCCTGGCCAGGGCGTTGTACCAGGTCATCCAGTCCATCGGCTTCTACTCCTCATCCCCCGGCGGGTATTGCGGCGGGTTTGCACCAACCTTTTTGATGACTTTGGGATACTTGCCCTGGGGTACCTCCTCGTCAATGGCCTCGACGTTGATCTGATGCCACCAGTCATCGCCGAAGTCAAACCAGTAGCCAAACCGATCGCCCACCTTCAGCCCCAATGAATCGATCGTCGTCCGGTCCACCTGACCCGCCGGTGGCCTATCCTCGTCTCGCTCCTCCTGAAAGGCGATCGGCAGCACGTACCTGAGCCCCTTGGGGTCCATCGGCCCCTCGCCGAACTGGAACTCGTACATGTGCTCGTCCCAACGCCCGTAGGCGTCGAAGATGGCCTCGTGCAGGTTTTCGAGGGTCTGGTCGCCTCGAATCTGGATCGTGCGGGACACCACCGGTGTTTTCTTCGCGAACTTGCCGGTGATTGGGCCGGAAAGCAGGAATACCTCCAGGGTATAGAGCCTGGGCCTGGCGGGTTGGGAGGGCTGGCCGGCCTTGTTTGTTCGTCCCCTTAAAGATGCCTTCGCCGTTTTCTTTCGCGTGGTCATGGTCTTCCTCCGTATATGCCTTGACCCATGATTCTACCACTCTCAGGCCGGGTCTGTTGGCCACTGGCTAGACGCAGCCAGGGCCTTGAGATTAATCGAGGGTGTTTGGCCCAGGCGCATTTCCTGGGTGCGTGGGGTTCCTTGTCTGGCAGGGCCAAGTGAGCCGCAGATAAGGTCTGCCATACAATCCAGCGAGGTGCCTCATGCCAACCTATGCGAAGAAGGATTTCCCGGTTGAGAATGTTCGTCGGTTCCTGGAGCCCGGCCCGATTGTGCTGGTGAGTTCAGCCTGGAGGGGCCAGCGGAACATCATGACGATGGGCTGGCACATGATTATGGAGTTCCAGCCGTCGCTGGTCGGGTGCTACATCTGGGATGCCAATCACAGCTTCGAGATGATCCGCCGGAGCCGGGAATGCGTCATCAATGTTCCCACCGTGGAGCTTGCGACGACGGTCGTCCGCATCGGCAACTGCTCGGGCCGCGAGGTGGACAAGTTCGCGACGTTCAAGCTGACGGCCGTGCCGGGCGAGAAGGTCGAAGCGCCGCTCATTGGGGAGTGCTACGCCAACTTCGAGTGCCGTCTGGTCGATGCGAGCCTGATCAGGAAGTACAGCCTGTTCATTCTGGAGGTGGTGAAGGCTCACGCGGCCACGTCGCCGAAGTTCCCGCGGACCATCCACTATCGCGGCGACGGCCTGTTCATGATCGCCGGGCCGACGGTGGGCCGGTATCGCAGGTGGTTCAAGCCGGAAAACCTGTGATCTATTCCGTGGCCCGCACGCCCACCTCATCCAGGTGGTTCAACAGGTCGGCCGGGTCTTGATAAACGCGGTAGGCGCCGGCCCGTTCCAGCTCGTCCTGGCCGTAGCCGCCCGACAGCAGGCCCACCCCCAGCGCCCTGGCCCGTCTGGCCGCCAGCAAGTCCCACACGCTGTCGCCCACGACCACGCAGTTCGTAATCGGCACCCCGAGCCTTCCGGCCGCGGCCAGGAACAGGTCGGGGTCCGGTTTGGCGTGCTCCACTTCGTCGCGCGTAACCACAGGAATATCTGGCCCCACGCCCAGTGCGGCCAAAGTTGGCCGGGCACTTTCCATCCGGCCGCTGGTGGCGATGGTCCAGGGCACCCCGTAATCCGTGAGATACGCCAGCAGTTCCTTCGCGCCGGGCAAAGGGCGGATCCGGTCGGATTGGCGGGCATAGGCTTCCGCGTGCAGCCGAACCAGCCGGGCGGTTTCCTCGGCCGTAACCTGGTGGCCGGTCTCTCTGAGGATCGCATTGGCCATTAAGCCGCCGCTCATGCCGACGCGACGGTGAATCCGCCAGACAGCCAATTCGATCCCGACCGCCTCGAACGCTTCATGCCAGGCCAGGACATGCTGATAGACGCTATCGACCAGCGTGCCGTCCAGGTCGAAGAGGAAGGCGGGACGCGACGAAGAATTATCGTGAATCATCGGATATGTCCTCTCTGATCACCAGGGAACCAGCCAGAGCGGTGAACCCGGCCAGGTGGAACACAAAGCCGGTGGCGTGCCCATATCCCCAGCGGTTGTGTAACCGGGGCCAGGCCTGCACGACGGGCTCGGGGAGGGGGATTGGAGTACCTCGGTTCTGAGGGGGCTCGTGGGGCGACCACACTTGACGTACCTCGGCGTTGACGGGGTAGACGATAGCCCACCAGGAGGCCAGCGCAGCCGATAAGAAGAGTGTTCCGGCCAGCGTCCATCGGAGGACCCGCCGTTGTCTGCGAATCAGGAACGTCAACACGGTTGCCGTCAGTACCCCACTAACCACGATCACCGCGCCGACGGTTCCGAATCTCCAGTAGAGCGTACTGTTGACCGTGGCGTAGAGGCGGGCGCCGTAGTTCATCTTCGGGGGTAGCTCAAGCACATGGGCAAACGTCAGGCCCATGCTCAGGGCGGCAAGGATGAGAGTCAGGACTCGCCAAGACCGGAGGAACATGGTCGCTCCATGGTTCTGCCCAAAGGATGCGGTAGACCACGGTGAATTATTCCTCGCGGATTTCCGGCGACGAGTGTTCAAGCTGGAACGTCCAGCCCCCTGGCCCAATCTTTCGGGCCATCGCTCATCAGCTTGCACTTCGCTGGGACTGGGAGTTGTGCCAGCCGGGCGAGACGGGGGGAAGAACCGGCACTGCCTTTACCGCCACGTTCCCCTTATTCGCGCCGCGATCAGCGGCGCAAGGAATACCGTCAGCAGTACCAAAAGCCAAAGCCGTCCCTGGAACAGGTTATAGTCGGCCAGGAGCTGTTCCCACGAGTAACCCGCCAGGTGACCGAGGGTGAACTCGAAGGCGACTGTCAGGGCCAGCCAGAACAGACCGATACCCAGGAGCCTGCGGGTGTTCATGGCCCCGAGAAAGGGAATCAGGGCAACGGTGACGAGCAGAACCAGGGCCGAGCCGGTGACGCTGCTGATCTGATGGGCGGTGCGATCGCTCAGGTACGGGACGAGGAAGAGCTGCCGGACAGTGCCGTTGGCGATGGCCACGAACAAGAGGATGGTCCAGATGGCGATAACCTTCAGAATGACCATGTGACCAGTCTCTCAACAGAGGGCTGGCAAAGCAAGCACGACATGCCCACTATTCCAGCACCGGGCCGGCAGGATAAAATGGCCGCAAATGGCCAAATCTCAAAAGGACAACAGAGAGCGAGCCTCCATGAATGGCGACCTACCGAAATCTGGCCCAGTGGGTCAATGCTCGCTTCGCGCCGCCCATTCGGCTTGCCTGCTGCCAGCGAGAGCTTCGGGGCAACAGGTCCAGACCGATCTTCACCACGACGAAGGCAAAGGGGGCTGGTGGATGATGTTCCTTCCCCATGAGCACGTCGCCAATCGGTGGGCTATAGCGGGGAAGCTTGAGCGTCTCATCGCCACCTACTCCGCTCGAATCCATGAGGAGTTTCCGGGCCATCGGAAAGGCACTTTCCCGATGGGGTGGGGAATTGCCAATAATTCCTACGGGGACACCTGGACGCTGACGAAATCATGAACGAGACACACTGCCCTCTCTGTTACCAGCCCCTTGAGGTCCGGGAGGTGGCCCCGTGCCATGTGTGCGGTACCTGCCCAGGAGAACTTGACCACTTCCGGGAGGGCAAGCATACGTACGCGGAGTACGAGGTGTTCCCCGGACTGCATGTGGTCCTCTGCAACATCTGCGACATCGAGTTCAGCCAGTACGATCCCGTGTACTTCGGCCTGCCACCAAGGACACGGGTCGGTTTCCCAAGTATGCGGCTGGTGCGAGAGTTGAAGAGCCCGGCCGTTGAGCGGGACAAGTATTGCCCAGATTGCGGGTATCGCCTGCCCTTCCTGCGGTTCGTGCAGCGCGCTCGGGAGCTTCACGGGGGAGAAGGTCGTGTAGGCTGAGGGATATGTCCATCCTGTTGACCCGTTCGACCTCATCTGTCCGAAATGCGGCGACGAGGCCACCCTCATCGTCATTGCGATCACCGACTCCATCGGCGTTGTTGGTTTATGGTACACTGACTTAATCGACGCATGTTTCGGTCAAGCTGCCCAGAAACCCGCTGCCGTAAATGCGGCTGCATTCTGCGCGGGATTGGCGAACCGAGGTGCCCTGAGTGCGGTGAGAGAATGTAAGGAGTGGCGGATGGCTCGGGTGAAGGTCATTGACCGTCGGCCTGGTCCCTGGCGGTTGCTCGCACTGTTCACCGTCACCGCATTGTTCACGGCGATCAGCTACGGCCCCCCCGAGTTGTTAAGCCAGACCCATGTCATGGTCGTGCCGGGCCGGGGGATGGTGAGCTACACCATCTATGTCGCCAAAGCGGTGCTGAGCCTGGTGGTCTTCCTGGCCATCATGGTCTGGCTCTCGTTCTCGGAACAGCGGGTCCGGCGTGCCATGCTGGAAGGGCTGGCGTTATCGCGGTGGTGATGTGTGCATGGGAACGCTGGCAGAACGGCGAGAGCCTGGGCTACCTCCTGCTTATGGCCGTCGCGATCATGGGCACCTGGGTGGTCGTCAGGCTGGCCGTGCTGTGGGTGATCCGCTCGTTCGTCCGGCAGGTGGTGCTCCAGACCGGCTCGCTGTGCCGAGGGTGCGGCTATGACTTGACCGGCAACGTGTCGGGCGTTTGTCCTGAGTGCGGTTTGGCTGGGCTATGTGAGGATCGCAGCAGCAGGACCTCAGCTCTAGGCGGTGCCAGCGCCGTGTTGCGTTGCGGACGTGAAGTGGATAGCCTGCATCGGGACGACTGACGCCGCGAGGTTATCCTGTGACCCTGCTCCAGCGAAAAAGCCGAACCTGGGCGTTGGACCCGGCCAGGCGCAACCCCCGGCAGAAGGGCGCGAAACCCCAGATGATGAACAACCAGCGAACCGGCTCAACAAAGACGATCAGGTCGGAGTCGGGGTCTCCGTTGCGATTATGCGTCCGCACATTCCGGCGGTTCACCAGCACGGCCAGTGACCACAGAAGTGCGGTGCTGCACAAGATGGCGAGCCAATAGAACAAGTCCATGCGGGCAACAGTGTACGGGAACGGCCAGACAAGGAAAGTGGGGACGTTCCGACTTCGCGTGGACAACCTGTTGCAGCGTGACTCAGGCAGGAACCATTATTGAGAAGATGGTTTGGACTTCGCGGGCGAATATTGCCGCTCATACAGCCCGGCATCATACGGCGCGCGCCGGTTCGGGCACGGGTCACGCGGGCAAAGCTGGCAGTTTTCGTACTTGGTTTCTGTGGGGAAGCGAAGCCCCGAGACGCTTTTAATCGGGACCATGAGGAAGCTGTCGGTGAGCTTCACGCCGATCTGCTCGTTTACCCCGCCGAGAATGCGGAACAATTCGGCCTGCTGCTCGATAGGCCAGTCCGCCAGCGACCCCGGATTCATCATCGCCGTCTGGCCCAGGTCATACCGCCGCACAAGATCAGCCGACAGGGCGTCGAAGGCGGCGCGCAGGGCTTCCTCCATGATCGCATCCGCCCAGAAGCCCTCCAACATGTCGTCGATGGACTTCGACCAGGCATCCAGTTCCGCCCCACACGTGGCGACGAAGGGGAAGACACGATGCACGTCCCCCAGGTTCACCCGAAGCACACGGCTGGTCAGGGTGACGCCATCCACTACGACGGTGTTTTCGCCTTTGGCTTCAACGTAAGCCAGCCGGTACGCCGCCCGGGGCCGGGCCAGACCAGCGGCCTGCCGCGCCAGGCGGGTGCAGCGTTCGGCGTACTCAGGTCGTCCGTCGATCCGCAGCTTCTTGAGCAGGCCGGGCAGGTCGAGATTAAAAGGGATGTCCGTCACAATCGTTTCGTTCATCAGTCTGAACCCCCCAAATCAGAGGATATTCTACGCGTTGGGAAGCCGGATAAGAAATAGGGCTGTGACCTGATCCCATATCGGGGTAAACTGGTTCTGGCTACCGAGAATATCCTTGAGACCGGACGTGTTGACATGACGAAGCGAAAACTGCTGCTGTGTGTTCCCCCGCTGGCATTGTGCCTCTTGGATCAGACCATCACGCTGGCAGGCCAGTCTTCGTTGTACTGGTCCGGTCATTACGCGGATTCCAATGAGGGTAATCCACTCTTCAACTGGCTGCTTCAGCAGCATCCCCTCGCCTTCGAGGCGGGCATCGCCGTGTGGATCGTGTTGTTTGGCAGCCTCATCCTGGTACTGCCTCGTCTGGCGGCGATGGTGGTCTCTATCGCCATTGTCCTCGGCCACACCTGGGGAGCGGCAACCTGGCTGTGCTGGAAGGTCCAGCATGGGTATTGGCTTGCTCTGGGGCTGTTCCTTGCCAGCGCCATCCTCATTGTGTGGAGTTGGGAGATGTTCGGTAAGAGAGCGGTGCTGACCGATCGATCACCTCCTGCTGCCGTCCTTCGAGCAGGTGACAGTAAAGTTGATTGAGGGACGGTATGAGCACCGAACCGACTCGCGACCCTCGGATCACCTTCGCGGCCGAACGGACCTTGCTGGCCTGGATCAGAACCGGGCTGGCCATGATGGGCTTCGGGTTCGTCGTGGCTCGCTTTGGCTGGTTCCTCCGCGAAATGGCCATGAGCCGGGGCGTGGCCTTGCCGCACCGTGGAGGTGTGTCCGAGTGGGTGGGAGTCACCCTCATACTGCTCGGGGTAGCGGTTAACGTGCTGGCGGCGGTTCAGCACTTCCGGTTCGTGCGGCGGTTCAATCAAGGTGAGATGCCCCGCGCGAAGCCAGCGTCTATGGGTGTAATTCTGTCGGCCGTGCTGGCCCTTCTGGGCTTGGGATTGGCCGGATACCTGGTGTGGCTACTATGAACACGAGCTATTTCGACAACGAGGCGTCCACCTGGGATGATGCACCTCCCCGGATCGCCCTGATGAGGGCGGTCGGGGAGGCGATTCTGCGGGAAGCCAGACCCGCCAGCGACATGGACGTGCTGGATTACGGGTGCGGGACCGGGCTGGTCAGCCTTTTTCTCCTGCCACATGTCCGAAGCGTCACGGGCGCGGACAGTTCGCCGGGGATGCTCGAAGTCCTGCGAAAAAAGATCAGCGAGGGCGGCATCCAGAATATGAGCGTCATCCCACTCGACCTGGAGCACGACCCGATACCCGTCCAACGCTTCCACATGATCGTCACCAGCATGACTCTCCACCATGTCGCCGACACGGACAAGGTGTTGAGGGCCTTTCACGAGATGCTGTGGCCGGGCGGCACACTGTGCATCGCCGACCTGGACACCGAGCCGGGGCTGTTCCATCCGCCCGAGGCGGGCCGCGTGCATCACGGCTTTGACCGCGAGCAGTTGAAGAGTCAGTTTGATGTGATCGGCTTCAGGGAGGTTCGGGCTGTGACCGCTCACACGATTCGTAAGCCCGTGGAGGGTGGTGAGGAGCGGGATTTCCCGGTGTTTCTGATGACGGCCAGGAGGTCACATTGGGGGGCTTGAACCAGTCACGGAAGATGACGTTCGGGCGCTATGACTACGCTGCCTTCACCAGCTTCTTCGCCTACGCGGCCGGGTCGGTGGTGGTGCCGGTGGCCCTGGTGTCGCTGGCTCGCGATCTGGGTTTCTCGCTCGAACAGGGCGGCATGACCGCAGGCGGGGCGCTGCATTTCGGCCGTACCATCCCGATGATCGCAGCGATGCTGTTGTGCGGGTTTGCCGCCGGGCGTTGGGGCAAACGCAAGACCTTCGGGGCCTCCGTGGCCCTGATGGGTATCGGCATCCTGATCTGTGCGCTGGCACCTGTGTACGGCGTCCTGTTCCTGGCCCTGATGCTGGCGGGATTCGGCGAGGGCGTCATTGAAGGGCTGGCCACGCCATTTGTTCAGGACTTGCACCCGGACGAGTCGGGCCGCTATCTCAACTTCACGCACTCCTTCTGGTCCGTGGGGGTTCTCGTGACCGTGCTGGCGTCCGGCGGGCTCCTTTCGCTGGGTATATCCTGGCGCTGGGTGGTGGGTGCGACGGCGGCTGCAGGCTTTGTCGCTGCGGCCCTGCTGCTGATCGAATCCACAAAGAGTAAATACCCCGAGCATCCCGAGCCGATCCACTGGACGACTGTCTGGGGCCATACCGTGAAGATCCTCCGCACCCGTGGCTTCTGGCTGTTCTTCGCGGCCATGTTCGTCGCGGGTGGCGGGGAGTTCTGCCTGACCTTCTGGTGTGCGAGTTTCATTCAACTGAACTTCCTGGATGCGGCCTGGGCGGGTGGTGTGGGCACGGCCTGTTTCGCGGGAGGCATGGCGCTGGGACGCACCGGATGGGGTTATCTCATTGACCAGCGCCACCTGAAGCACCTCATCTTCTGGTCCGCGCTGGCAGGCACTTTGATGACGCTGCTCTTCCCGCTGGTCAGTAACCTTTGGATGCTGTTCGGGTTGCTGTTTCTGGCGGGTGTCGCCACGGCCCCGTTCTGGCCCAGCGTGCAGAGCTATTGCGCCGACCGGCTTCCCGAGACCGATACGACCATGCTGTTCATCCTGCTCTCCTGTGCCGGGGTGCCCGGCTGCGGGGCGTTCACCTGGCTGATGGGGTATATCGGCGACAGGACCGGCAACCTCGGGACAGCGTTCTATCTGGTTCCGGCCTGTTATCTGACGCTCGCGGCGCTGATCGGCTATGACTGGTGGAGGTCAGCCCGGCAGGCGAAGGCGTGACATCAGGCTGTCTGGCCTCGATCGGGACGTGGCTTCTCTGATGGCAGGATACCACGGGCCGCGCAGACGGCAACTCGGCTCGACGAAGCAGCAGGGCCTCAGGTAGACTGACGGGCATAATCAGGAGCGCGTGGACTTTGAGCAAATCACGGGAAGAACGATGTCCGTGGGCGCGGAACCCCTTGTCGATCCAGTATCACGACGAGGAGTGGGGCGTTCCGTGCCATGATGACCGGCGTCTGTTTGAGTTCCTGATTCTGGAAGGCGCTCAGGCCGGGCTGAGTTGGGATACTATCCTGGCCAAGCGCGAGCGGTACCGTGAGGTGTTCGACGGGTTTGATCCGGTCCGCGTGGCGAGCTACGGTCCCCGCAAGCTCACCAGCCTGCTGGCCGATCCCGGCATCATCCGCAACCGGCTCAAGCTCACGTCAGCCATCAACAACGCCCGTTGCTTCCTGGCCGTGCAGGCCGAGTTCGGCACCTTCGATACCTACATCTGGTCATTCGTGGGCGGCAAGCCGAAGATCAACCACTGGAAGAGCATGTCCGAGGTGCCCGCGCGCACGCCGGAATCCGACGCGATGAGCAAAGACCTCAGGAAGCGCGGCTTCAGCTTCGTCGGCTCGACCATCTGCTACGCCTACATGCAGGCCGTGGGCATGGTCAACGACCATCTGGTGACGTGTTTTCGGCATGTCGCAGGCCGCAAGCAACTGTGAGCCAGTTGGTGCCAGCTCGCGAGATTTCACTTGATTCTCCAGTCAGATGTTGTATAGTTACTCCACCATGACGAAGTTCTTAGGCTATTACCTGCTGCTTAGTTCCCTTCAACCAGGGGCTACATAGGCTGCGCGCGTAATAGCAAGTTGATACGGCGAAGTCCCGGTAGCCCTGAAGGCCAGAGCTACCGGGACTTTTCCTTTTTGGCCCAGTCGGTTTCCCCATGCAGATCGCATTGAGCGGTCGGCACGGGGCACGGAGAGGGTCTGTGCCATGCGGCGGTAACCCAACTGGCATTGAGGTATCCGCTTCAGAAGCGGAGTGTTGAGGGTTCAACTCCCTCCCGCCGCAATGTTGCAGGGGCGGTGTAGGCAAACTGGTAAAGCCGCTCGATTCAAGATCGAGTGCGTGTGGGTTCGAATCCCACCGCCGCCAGGAGCCCTTGTGGCGCAATGGGTAGACGCACAGCGCTTAGAACGCTGCCGTTGAGGGTTCGACTCCCTCCAAGGGCATCTAAAGAGCGAGCGCCAGTGTTGGAGTGCCGGGCGGGGCTGTAGCCCCCGAGCCTTCCGGCTACAGCAGGTTCAAATCCTGCCTCGCTCATTCCGCGATGGTCCCCGTGGCGCAACTGGCAGACGCGGGAGGCTTAAACCCTCCTGGTGTGTGGGTTCGACTCCCACCGGGGACATCCTGAGCGGACGTAGGCAAATCGGTAAAGCCGCCTGTCTGAGGGACAGGTGTATGGAGGTTCGACTCCTCTCGTCCGCATCAGTTGACTGAGTTTCGTGACCGGTGCAGTCGTTGCGTGGAGATCACTCTTCCTCTCCAGCACCGTAGCAAAACCTGTCCGATGACCAACGCGCCACTGCTTCCCGACACTTGGAGTACCTCCCGAGTCCAGGCTCTTGCCCCAAAACCTTGTAATGCCAAACCGCCGAGGCATCAGCTCTCAGCTCACTGAGATCCGCCATTACAACGATAAACCCGACAACCAGTACCACCTCGAGGGTTCCAATGCCGACCCATCTATCCCTTCCAGCAATGAAGACGCCATCAGCTGGATCCCCAGGCGAGTCGAAACGAGTTGCGTCTCCGTTTCGATCCCCGGGTCTTTCATGAGGATCGCCTCATTTCAAACGGGGCGTTGTTGGAACCGAACATCAGGAAACCGGTGTGAATCTAGAACGAGCAGAGACGGGCGTGTACGATCATCGAGACGGGTTTGGGGATAATAGTATGGGAGAACTGGTATGCGCAACGTGCAATCGATGTGTATCAGTGGATTGGCTGTGATGCTGGTGCTGAACACTGCAGCAGGGCAGGACTTCTCAGCCGAACTGAAGCGTGGTCACAGCCTGCTGGACCAGCTTACGAGTAAACCCCTGACGCCGCGCCAGGTCTATGCGGAATTATGGGCAGATGACAAGGTGGTCGGCTACCTGTTCATTCGGGTGGGGCAGGGCAAGGAGAGCCCGATCGAGAGCAGAGTGGAGACCGTCATCCAGATGCCCGGCATGCACGTTTCCGGCGTGGTTAAGGTGGAGACCGATCTGAAGCTACAGCCCAGGCTGCTTGAGCTGGATCGCAGTGTTCGGCAGCCGGATGGCAAGGTAATGACCCGGCAGCAGAGTATCGAGGCGAAAAATGGAAAGCTCGAGATGATTGCGCGTCAGGGTGATCGTCTGCAGAAACAGGCGAAGCCGTTACCTAAACAACCGTTCTTCTTCTCGGTCGAGTTGCTGGCCGCACGATGGGATCTCGGACGTGCAGACCAGCCATTTGCCCTGCATGAGCTGAATCCGGATACCGGCGCGCCTCGCCTGCTGGTGTTCCGCCCGTCCATTGAAGACGATGGCACACGGGTCCTGAGGATCTTTGTGGACGGAGCAAACCAGAGGCCACCTATCGCTTCACCAAAGAAGGCAAGCTCATCTCGTGGTCTGAAGCAGGTGCACCGCTGGTTTCGAAGGTGGTCGATGAAAAACGGGGAGCAGCACTGATTAAACAGTTCGGTAAGCCACACGCCGAGGCTGTGGCATCCAAGCCGGAGTGAGGCGTCAATTGGCAGCACGTCAGGTGATCGAGAGTGGGCCAGACGCATGGACGTATCGACACACGGATTGAAACAGGGCCGCAGCTAGTATCGACTCGTCTGCTCCGGCTTCGTGCGCTGGCTGGCCCACACTCACGCCCTGCGCGGGTACGTGGCCCACGGGACGGTCGGCGGTGGGCACCTGTACCAGCACCGTTTCAAGAGCTTTTCCGGTCCAGGGAGACGACCATCGGCTGACCGTCTGCCGGTACGTGGAGCGCACTGCCCTCACGGCCGGGGTGGTCCGGTGAACTGGGTCCAGCAGGTCAACGTGTCCTGGATGGGCAGGGAACTGGAGCAGAGTGTGCGGCATTGACACGCTTGCGCATGGGAGCTTCTCAATGCGTGGATCCATACCGGCTCCCAGCCACGGCCGCCTGGCTACGATCTTTCCGAGCGGCGCCCAGCCATCCCGATGGCAGCAACGAGCTAACTCAAACGTGCCCGTGGATTAATTTTTTTTGAAATTGCGCTTGCAGAGTCTGTATTTTGATGTATATTTACAGCGGTATCGATTGTAGCTACGAAAAGACAGCTATGGACGTATTGTGATATTGTGGGTTATCACTTTGAGCTGCCTTTAGCGACACCACGACCAGTCGGTTGTACTGCGACCTCAACCTCCCAGGCGGCGTTTGAACATGCTGATGGCGGTCTTCCGCTTGGTTGGGTTGGAGGTATGCATCCCCATCGAAGCACTCTTTCCTCTGTCGGCGGAACTGTCCGGCCGGCGGCCGGCTCCTGTTGCGGCCAGGAATGAAGTGCGCGGACACGTCGCAGGTCAGACTCAGCTTGGAACAGTGCCGGCAAATCTCGTTGCTCCCGGGTTTCCGCGACGCAAGGTGGGGTTTTCCGGCCACGTGGCATGATCTGCTCCACAGCGGCCTTGAGCAGATCGCAGACCTGACGCTGGAGCAGCAGCCGGCGGGAGGCGTTCTGCAGGCGGTGTACTACGGCTATGACGAGACGGCGGCAAACACGATGTGTGCCACGGTTCTTGAGCCGTGCTGGAACAACTCCGACATTGGGCCTTGCTCAAGCGCAGTAGCACACACGGGGCGACGATACGCCTCGAAGCACGCCGCAGGATCGCGCGGTCATGCAGTGAAAGCGACTCGATGGCTCAGCGGGTCCCGAGACCCGCGCATCAATTACGGTTGTCATTGCGTTATACAGTTCTTTGGGAGGCGTTGAAGTTGAAAGGGAACAGGCACTTCGTCGGGGCGGATTCTATCTGTCCAGCATGTGTGCCGCGCACGGCGCTGCAGGCATGTGCGCGCTGATTATTCGTAGCGCATAAGCAGTGGTGTTGTTCGTTGCTGCACGACGGCCATCGATCAATTGACAGATATCGATGGGTCCGGGCGCCACCGGTGCGCGCTCTGTGGGTGAAGATACACATGAAGCAGGCCGGCGACGCAGTGACATGGGTGATGTAACGCCATTGGATGTAGTGTGGGCGACGTAACCAGGCAATGCAAGCAGTCAAGGGGTTGGGCTGGAGGAACGGCAATGGTCAAAGGATTGGGATGTGCGGTGATGGTTGGTGTCTTGGTGGCGGCATGGAGCCTGCAAAGTAGTGCGTTAGCTCAGGCCGTCGTCCTGGCCCCGGAGCAACGGGCCCGCTACCAGAGTCTGCAGGCCAGAAAGCTCCACGAACTTGCTGAGCACCGGGAACTGGCTGAGTACCTGCGGCTGCGCAGCATGATACAGGCGGGCAAAACCGTGAACGTGGGTGAGGAAGTGGCCTACTGGGCGTTCAAGAGCCTCGGGCAGCCCTATCAGCGCAAGACCAGGTCCTTCAATCTCGAGCAGGCTGATTGCGTTACCTTCACTGAGCGTTGCATCGCTCTGGGTTGTACTGACAACTGGCTGGCGGCCTACAAACTCCAGAACCGCCTGCGGTATCGGGACGGAAGTGGCAATGAGGCCGACCGCAACCGCGAGCCCATTCTCGATTGGGTTCCAGCCAACAGTTGGCTCATGGCCGAAGTCACCACGGAATTGGGCGTACCCTTGAAGGAGTTCGACGTTTACTACGAAGGTCGCCAGCAAAGGACAGCTTATATCGCCAAGGAAGAACTGCCCCAAGCGTATGACCAACTCCTGACGGGGGACATTCTGCTGGTCATCGGGGAGACGCCCAATCCACCCAGCGACCCGGTGGTGCGCACCCGCTGCGTGCACATGGCCATCGTGTACAGGGAGGGCCAGCAGGTGGACATTCTGCACAGCTACCCGCCGGCCGCGAGCCGCTGGCCGTTGGATCGCCTGCTGAGGAACCCTTACATCCGGGGCGTGAAGGTCCTCCGGCTTAAGGCCCAGGCCCGGGCGCTGGCCGCCGCGGAGGTACAGCGGCTTTCGGGCCGCTTCGAGATGACTCCTAATCAACTGGACAACCAGCTCTTGCTGTCCAAAGGGCGGCCTGGGTGGGTGACCGCCTCTCGGCCGCCGGAGGCCACCGAAGTCATCGATGGCATCGAATACGGCATCATCCACATCAGGCCTGGCGAGACGCTCTGGAGTTTGTTCAAGAGTGGCTACAAAGGAGTCTGTGCCCTGCCCATCAACAAGGCTTTCGTGAGCCGGCATCCGGACCTGAAGAACTACGAAGGCGAGCGGGTCTACTTCCCCATCCGCCGGGCCGGCGACACCAGTCCAGATCCGGCGCCTCTGACGCAAATGCCCGGAAAGCAAGAGTAACTGAGTCTGAAGACAAACGAGAGCTTTGAAGCAGCCCTGCCTGTTTCTTCAAGGAGTTTTTTCGATGCGTGGAATGCGGGATGTGACCATCTTCAGGGCGGCCTGCGATGGCTGGTTTAACTACATGGCTCTGGCAGGTCTGCTCCTCATGTGCGCTCACGGTGTTACCGTAGGTCAGGAATATCCGCCAGAATGTGACCTCGACCCATGCTTGCCCAAGTGCAACCCATGCCTGTGCTGCGAGATGTATGATCCGAGTGATCCGGCATGTGAGGGTAACCCTGGCCAGTTTATCGACACGGATGAGGACGGAACGCCGGATCCCTGCGATAACTGTCCGCTTTTCCCACACCGGAGTCAAGACGATCGAGATAGGGACGGTATAGGAGACGTGTGCGATAATTGCGGATGGGTCGCCAACAGGAACGCTGAAGACACCGACTGCAACCACAACCAGGTCATTGACCCCGGCGAGCACGCGGGGGAGCAGTGCGATTCAGATCAGGATGGGTGGGGCGATGCCTGCGACAATTGTATCAACGTGCCGAATGTAACCCAGACGGATACAGACGGAGACCGCATCGGCGATGCATGTGATAAATGTCCCGACATTCCTGATAGAAACGTCCTGGATACGGATTGTAACCGCGATCTGGTGATTGGTCCGATCGGAAGTGGAGAACGCGCCGGCGAGCAATGCGATTCCGATGAGGATGGGGTAGGCGATGCCTGTGACAATTGTCCGTTCGTTGCCAATGCCGATCAGGCTGACGAGGATGCGGACGGTGTCGGCAACGCCTGCGATCCGGATTACCTGATGAGCAAGATCAGGTGTCGCCTGCAATTGGGGGGCAACAATAACGTCGAGGCGTACGAGGCCAACCAGATACCGGTCTTTGACTCGACGACGGCCTGGAGCGATGACGGCCGGATTGTGACCGATCCGGTGATCACGTGGTCCGTGTCGATCGAGGCCTCGGGCGCCACCGATTTGAATCCGCAGTGGCCGATCCTGGGGGTAGCGAATGTCGTCTTCAGCTTGGAACTGTGGAAGGACTCCCAGCGGGTACCGATCGGGAAGGGATCTCCAACGACCACCGGTTTCTTCAGCACCATCAATGACGGCGATGCAGATGGGCAGCGCGGAGCCGTCCAGGGGGCAGATCCAGAGGAACTGGCGGCCTTCACTTACGCCTTCCGGTCCATGCATCCCGCCGGAGATGTGTTTGGACGCATCTTCGACCCTGCCGCCATAGAGGGACCCTACCTGAAATACCATACCTATCCGCACACCTGGAATTGGCCGGCGGGATCCGTTGTCGAGCCGGGGGTCCTGGCGGGAATGGGGGCTGGTTACATTCAGTTGCACCCTACTGTTGGGGAGGGCCTTATGCGGGCCGGTGTGGGTCTCACCGGACTCTTTGGCCCCTCTGGAACATGCACTGGATTAGGCAGGGGACCGATTGCCGAGGGACAGATCAACCTGCAAGGGCTGCCGCCCGGCACATATAAGCTGAAACTCGTGCCCGGTACCGGCAACAACATCCTGCGCGGGGTGGATCATTCTGGCCAAGTCTTGTTTTGCGGAATCGGTGCCAACGACGGTTTCGCGTCCCGGGCCGACGTCGTCTACGGCGATGAAATCACGTTTGTCATTGGCGAATCGGACCTCAATACAGGCCTCTCGGGCGCGGACGCCGGTGAGACAGGCATTGAGACCTTATCGCTGGACGCCAGCGAGGAAACGGTTCGCCGTGAGCGTGTGTTGATTGCGGACCCTGGTCTGGCAGTAACACGATCTCCAGCCCGAAAGCCGCAGGTGATCCCCATCAAGCGGCCATTCCGGGTGGGTCGGCCTTATATGAAGGCGGAGTTGAGTGGCCTGTTGGAACAAGGTGTTCCGCAAAGCCAACCATCCGGGATCGGTCTGGAGGAGGCTGCCACTCCTGCAGATGTCGGATTCACAGAGGGGACTGTGCCAGCGGGCAGCATGGCCATGAGCGCGGGTTCGCCGGGCGAGTGTCCATTTACGATCCCGCCCTATGACCTGGACTTCGACGGCGATGTAGATCAGGACGATTTTGGCATTGTCCAGGGGTGTATCGGTTCACACTGGTACCTGGATGACGCATCCCCTGTCATCTTGTATGACGAGTGTCCTTGGGCCGATCTCGATGCCGACAACGATGTGGACTACCACGACTTGTACATGCTGCAGTTGTGCGACAACGGGGGGCCGGGTGTGCCGGGCGATCCTCGTTGTGGCGATCAGAATTGTAATGGCATCCTGGACACCTTTGAGATCAAGTGGTGCATGGATTGCGAAAGCCTTGATCTCGACCAGGATCATGTGCTGAATGAGTATGACAACTGCCCCACGGTGGCCAACAGTTTCGATTGGACAGCCTGCGACCGATGTACCGTTCCGGAGGAGTGTGGCAACTGTCCGGGGGAGATGTGTCCTGAGTATGTGGATTGGCAGGCCTGTCTGCACTGCGACGAGCCGGAGCGCTTCTACCAGGCGGATTCAGACGGCGACGGCGTCGGCGACTTGTGTGACAACTGCCCGTCGATCCCCAACCCAGGACAGGAGGATTCGGATCAGGACAGTCCCAACTATGCGTCCATCCCGGTTGACCAACACGCCTTTGCCCGCGAGAGATGTCTGGCCGATCCTGGTTGTGGCGGAGATGCCTGTGATAACGATGATGATAACGACGGTATCCTCGACGCGGAGGACAACTGCCCGCTGCACAGTAACCCAGGTCAGGAGGATCAGGGCGAGCTGCTCGTGGGGCAGACGGCCGATGGCATTGGGGATGCCTGCGATAATTGCCCGAACGTAGCCAATCCCGGCCAGGAAGACGCTGACTTCGACGGCCTGGGCGATGCCTGTGACAATTGCCCGACGGACGCCAACCCTCGCAATACTGAACCGACCGACTGCAATAAGAATGGCAAGATCGAGGATGGCAGTGACGGGACCGTCAATCGCGGAGAAGGGATTGGTCAGCAATGTGACGTGGATGGCGACGGCATCGGCGATATTTGCGATCCCGATGATGACGGTGATGGCATCCCTGACGATGTGGACAACTGCCCGCTCATTTCCAATTCGGATCAAAGTGACACGGACGGAGATGGAGTCGGAGACGTCTGCGACAATTGTCGGCAGTGGGCCAACCCCGAGCAATATGACTTCGACGGTGATGGAGTCGGCGATGGTTGTGACAACTGCATCGACACGCACAACCCGGGTGACCCCGATCCACAGCAACAGGATGACAAGGACGGCGATGGCGTGGGCGATGCGTGCTCGGACGACGAGGCGGGCATAGCAGATGTCGACGTGGATTCTGACAACAATGACGGCCGGAACAGGCCCGGCTGCACCTCTTACGAAGAGACGATTGAGGATTCGACGAGTCTGAGTGGAAAGGTTATTCCTCTCAACAACGATGACGATGACCACAACGGCGTTGCTGATATGGACCAGGACGGTCCGGTGGAATCCGAGGATGACCTGTATCCAGTCGTGGTGCAGATCCGGCCGAACAGCGCAGCGTCGGCCTTTGCGATCGTGAACTGCCATGTCTCCTTCTGGTATGCGGGTCAGAATGAGACCATTCGCCTGTGGCGCTCGCCGGGCCGCGGCTCATTGTCTTCAGACGCAATCCGATCCGACACTCCGGTCCCGCATCGGCTGTGGATCCTGGGGGATATGAACGGCGATGGACAACTGACCTCGCCGGCTGACGTTCAGGCCATGAGTCTGGCGCTGAACGATCGTGCTGCTTACGAACAGCAGTATCAGCATCTGTTTGCAACCTATCCGGATTTCGATCCTGATGCCGCTGGTGACGTCAACCGGGATGGCATGTTCAATGAGACGGATCAGGCTTACCTCCAGCGGGCGATCGCCGAAAGCATCATCGCCTATGTGCCCCTGATACTGTGGATGGAGGGCATACGCGACGAAGGACGCTATCCCAGCGCCGGCATTTCGGTGTATGCGGATCTGAATTGCGTGGGTTGCTCCCGGGAGGATACGGTCTACGTGTCCGTCGCCGGGAAGCCCTGGTGTACTGCCAACGCCGCGGTCACGCGGTTCGAGGACTGCGAGACGGCCGGATGGATGAAGGGTGGGTGTGTGGGCGTTGCCCAGACGGGCCTTCCCTACGGACCCAATAACTGGGATCCCTGGCATCCCCGTAATGCCAACGAGATGTGGCTGAATCTCGGCCTGGATCTGGGCCTGGTCCCCGCAGATTTGCCACCCAAGCATGTGGACCCGGTGCTCAGCTCATCCCCGCTGGTTTCGCGGGAAGTGGCGCATTCCTCGGCCGCCGGCAGTCGGTTCCTGGAGCGTCCCACCCAGTCTGACCTCATCGATCTGGTGACCGGGTTTCCCCTGGTGCAGGAGCTGGATTTTGAATTGCCCTTTGGCGGGGCGGTGTTCCGGCACATCAGAACCTACTCCCATTTTGAAGCCACCGAGCATTTCCGGGACGGTCCAAATGCATCAATCCAGCGGCATGTGTTCCCCACCGACGGCTACTGGGACTGGAACGGCCTCTACTGGATGATGAGCGAGAACCCCATTTTCCTGATCGACGCCGACTACTACTGGAATCATGGCGAACCCAGGAAATGCTACTTCATACCCGATGCCCATCATCAGATTCCCTTCGAGTACAACGAGGCGATCAGCAAGAGCAAGGGTCGGCCGGTTTATGTGGCCCCATACTGGTTTGATGCGGTGCTGGACAACGACGGGCAGGTGGATAGTGACGGACGCCTGGTGAAAGCCCCCGAATACTTTTACCTCTGGCTCAACCGCAGGAGCATCAAGTACACCATCAAGGCCCACTATGAAGATGTTCCCGACTGGATGCATGCCGCGCCGTCCTGCATATACGACTGGCCTGCGGACCTTGCGGGCAAGTATCCGGGGGGCGTGCCGTATTATGGGCTGGTGACGCAGATCGAGGACCGATACGGCAACAGGGCCGTCTACGAATACTGTGAGCCTTATCAGTTCAACCAGGATGATCCCAGGACGGCGACCTGTGCCGAATGCTGTCTGACCTGCAACCAGAGGGGCCAGCTCAAGGCCATCCAGCTTTTCGCCGCCAAGCAGACCCAACCGGCCTGGACGTTGCTTTACACCCATCGCGGATTCGGGATTGTGGGGCGGCATCAGGACCCCAGCGATCCATTGGGTCAACTGCGTGGAGACAGCGTCTTCCATCCGCGGGCGTTGCATTCGATTCATGTGTACGAGGGTTCAGTTGACATCCCATCTGGATGCCTCACGCTCGAATTTGACCGCTTCTGCGCCGAAACCTCAATCACTGCCACGGAGGAGATGAACCACGAGGCCATCCCCCCAGGCTGGGTGCTTGAGGCCAAGTACTTGTACGATGATCCCCCGTCCCCGCAGTGGGATTCATACGTGTATGTTGGCGACGGGTGCAAGGTACGGTGCACGTACTATAGCGAGGGTCCGAACGGCGTCCGGGGGGCGAATGAAGAACTGGGCTTAGACCTGACTTTGAGCCAGGGCTATCATCTCCTCAAATCCAGAATTACGCGGCGCAGCCAGGCCCCCGATGGCCAAGAGGTGAAGCGATCAACGTATTCGATGTATCGCTATGGGGGCGACATGTCAGCGCCTTTCCTGAAGGCGATTTACGATAACGCGACGATCGGCGCGATCCTCAAAGGCCAGAACGCAGTGCGCCCGCAACAGGAGAACGCCGCGGTGAACAGTTTGCTCAGCTTGAGCGACTCAGACAAGGTTCTGTTCTGGGATGCCAAGATGCAAACTGCCCAGGCACGCTCCCTTTCGGATGTGGCCAGCGTGCGTATCGAAGGCCCGCTAACGGGCGATCGGAGGTTTGGTTACTGGGTACCGTTCCAGTTGTCTGATTTGAACGAGGAGTTGCGGGGGATAATCGGCGGCGACCCGGACAAACTCGCCTTAGAGGACAGCGGGGTGGCCAAACTGGAGATCCGCCGGTACGGAAGCAGCACGCCGGGACAGTTCCGCTTCTACCGCTATCGAGCCTACCCGGAGGACTACTATCGCGATTTGAGCGAGATGATCTATACCTGGCCCTTCTCGCCCTTCCTGGAGTTTGAGTTCTGGCCTGGCAATACGCATTACCCCTATCGGTATATCAGTAATGGGACATCGACTGGAATCTGGTGCGGAGGGGCTGGGTATGGATTGGGCCGTTTACTGGAGCTCGATGTCTCCGAGCAGCCATGGCGATTCTATATCACCGTTGTCGATGAGTTGGCTGATGACGACGACCCGGACGCGCCGGCGGTCCACAACGGAACCGAAGAATACCGCATCAAGAGCCGGCGGATGATCGAAATGACCGCTGCGGGCATGATCGTGCGCGACCGAACCTGGAAGTACGGCCAAATCACGTCCCAGGTGGGCTTCTCCGAGTTCAAGAAGTACGACGACAAGGGCCGAATCGTCGAAAGGCGGACAACGGGCTGGGACACATTGCCGCCCGAGCCCTCGCCTGAGCGAACCAATCAGGGCCTCATCTTCACCTACGAGTACTTCGACGACATCGAGGATGACAACGGTGAGGAGATACCAGGCGAACTGAAGGCCGTTGGCATTAAACAAGGCACGAACGGAGCGGTACGTTTCCTGGAGGCCTATGAGCGCAACATCGAAGGCCGACCTGAGTTGGTGACCAAGGAGATTCGCTTCCGTGAGCCGGTGGCAAACCTTGAGTCCCACGCACCGGATCAGGCCGAAATAATTGAGACTCACTACGAGTTTTTCGACCCTCAAGAGGGGCAGAAGCCTGAGGATGCGGCCATCAAGACCAAGCAGATCGTGAGGTCGGCCACCAGGCAGACCGCTGAGAGCGGAGAGACCTACTTTGCGGTCGAGAAGTTCGCCTACAACGATCAGGGCAACGAGACATGGCACGGCACCGGTTTGCTCAAGGATCCTCAAGAACCCGGAGCCGGTGTGTATGACCGATTCTTCGTTAACGAAACCCGCTATGATGAAAGCTCTGGCGCCGGCAGCCTGCCCACCGCCAGCATCGTGGATTCCTCCAATTCCGGCCCAGAGGGCTTCAGCCGGCGTGTTCCAGGAGACCCCACCAATGCAACTGCCCTGAACCTGACCACCACTTACGAATATGATCCCATCTTCGGCCTGGTTCGCACCGTCTTCCCCAACGGTCGCGAGAACCGCGTGGTCTACGTCGAAGATACCGAGAATAACCAGTTACAGCAGTGGATCTTCAACGATCTGCTGTTCGCCGACGATGCGTGGCAAGCCCTTTCCCCCGCCAAGCTCAACATCTTTGAGGCGGAGGGCCTCGTGTCCTCCAAGGATATCAAAATCATTGCCTTCTCCGGCGACCCGGACGGGAAAGACGAAACGTTTGAGGTTATCGCCGAGAGCAAACCGCAGTACGATGAGTTTGGGCGTGTCAAAGGCGTTGAGAAGGCCGCCGGTGGGCTCTCCACGGAAGCCGGCATCACCTATGATGCTTCCGGCCAGATCGCTCGGCAGCAAGGTTCCGACGGCACTATCACCCGGCATCTGTACGATGAATTCAACCGGTTGCGGGCCACCTACCTGGGTACCAACGACGAACACGAGGCATGGGGAACGGCTCCGCCGGTCTGCCAGCCGGGCGAGACTCCGGAGGTCAATCATTGCTGGGACCCGGACACTGCGTATCCCGACAACATGGTGCTCATTGAGAAGCGCTATTACGGCACCGGAGTCACCGATGCGGGCCTGCTCACTGAGATCCGCCATTACAACGATAAACCCGACAACCAGTACCACCTCGAGGGTTCCAATGCCGACTCGTCCATCCCGACTAACAATGAGGACACCATCGGCTGGATCACCAGGTACGAGTATGACTGGCGCATGCGCGAAGTCTGGGTCCAGAAGCAGGATTCGGCCGGCCAGCCCCTGACCCACACACTGACCTGGTATGACAACCTCGACCGGCCGCGGATCGTGGCCGAATATGGCAACACGGTGCCGGCCGGCGTGGATCCGCGAACCATGGGGCCGGATGATTCCCCCTCGAATGCCCTGATCAGATCGATCCTGAGTGCCGAGCCCCGGCCGACATCGCTGGTCGAGAACATCTACAACCACCGCGGACAGATCGAAGAGGTCCGTACCTACCAGTGCGTTGTGCCGCCCGCGGGCGGGGACAGCGTGCCCGCCTACACGGCCACAATCACCTACTACGACCACGCCGACCGGCCGTTGGAGGTGCACTCGCCCGGCTCGCCGGTCCAGAAGTACACCTACGACGCCAAAGGCCGGCAGATCCTCTCCGAGTCCATGGCTGCCGGCGAGACCATCGCCAGTACGCAGACCTTCTACGACGACAAGGGCAGCGATTCGGCCACCCGCACCGTGCGTATGGAGCGGGCCTCGCAGAGCGGTCCGGCCATCAACAGCTACGTTTACACCTGGTATGACCGTGCCGGCAAGCTGCTGGCCACGGTAGATTTCGGCACCAACACCGATGGTTACCAGCCGGGCACGCCGCCCCAGGACTGGTCGGAGGCGCACTGTCCGGCCGTCATGGAAGGCGACACGCTGGTCGGCTGCAACGCGGATGCCTTCCCGGGCGCCCTGGTCACCTGCTACGGCTACGATTCGGCCGGCCGGCAGGCGGTCACCTTCCACCCGGACGGTACAGTCACGCGCAACGAGTATGATGGCCTGGGCCGGCTCATCCTGGTGACCGAAGACGACAACCATGCCGGCAAGACCACCGGCCTGCGCCGGCAGACTGCGTATCTGTACGAATGCGCCGGGGCCGATGCCCAGGAAGGCTGCAGCAGCGCCCGGCTGCTCAAGATGGCGGCCCTTTTGGTCCCCGTGCAGCAATGGTCGGATATCAACTGGTTCGCGACCGACGGCTCGCTGCAGGTGACCGAGTTCCGCTACGGGGCCACCGTCGTGGACAGCGCTCACGCGGCCATCAGCGCCAATGAGTCGTGGATCGCCGCGGTCCACTACCCCAACCCGGATACCGGCCAGCCGCAGATCACGGCCGACTTCGTCTTCACGTACTACTCCGACGGTTCGGTGGCCAGCCGGCAAGATCGCAAGGGCAACATCTTCGCCTACGCTTACGACGAGTTGGGCCGGCTGGTGACGGTCACCGTCACCTCGGCTCCGTCCTATGCCCCCGGTGTGACGCCGACTTACGTCCCGCCGCCGCAGATCGCCAGTATCAGCTACACCTACACGGCGGACGGCAAGCCGGACACGGTGACGACTTTGGACGCCGCCGGGGCCATCCTCTTCCAGAGCGATTTTGACTATGACCCGCGCGGCAACCTGATCCAAGAGCGCCAGGCCCACGGCGGGCCGGTGCAGGCCGGCACGCCCTGCGTGACCTATGACTGGGCCTACCGCCCTGGTGACGGCGGGGGGGCTGGCTCAGACCGCCTGCGGGAGATGATCTACCCGGCCCGGCCGGAGACGCCGGCGGCCCCCGGGCGCATCTTGACCTTCGGCTATGGCTCGGCCGGCAGCATCGATGACGCCCTCGATCGGGTGGTCTCCATCACCGATTCCGTGGCCGGCCAGGTGGCCGGGTACGCCTACATGGGTATTTCCCGGCGAACATCCTTCACTTACGGCAATGGGGTGGTGCAGAGCTTCGCGGGCGGGTCCGGCTATGCCGGCTTGGACCGTTTCGGCCGGGTGCGGGACCTGGCCTTCACCCATCCGGCCCTGCCTGCACCGCTGCTGCGCTATCAATACGCCTATGACTTGGCCGGCAACCGCCTGGCCGCGGCCCGGACCCAGGGCGCCCCGGAGAATCCCTATTCCTATGCCTACAGCTTCGACGGCCTGAACCGTCTGATCGGCGCCCGGCTGGGGCCGCTGCAGGTGGACGCCGACGGCCAGTTGGTGCTGGATGAACAGGGCCGGCCGCAGGTGGTGGACGTGCCCGGCACACTTTCCCGCGAGAGCGCCTGGGACCTGGACTTGCTGGGCAACTGGAACCGGCTGGACCACTGGATGGACTACAACGGAGACGGGGTGAGGGAGGGCGGCAACTACCTCTTGCAGGTGGTGGACCATGCCAACCAGATCAAAAATCAGGGGTCGCAGGTTTTTGTCCACGATCTGGCCGGCAACCTCGTGTACGACGGCCAGTACGTCTACCAGTATGACGCCTGGAACCGGCTGGTACAGGTCAACGAAGACGGTAGGCTTTGGCACGGCAGCTTCAACGCAGCCGGACAGATCGCCCCCAGTGACCCGTCTGTTAACATTGGCCCGCTGGTGCTGCAGATGGTCTACGACGGTCTGGGGCGGCTGGTGGAGGTCCGCCGCCCGGCGTCGCAGCCCGTGGCTCCGCCCCGGCCGCTGTTCACCGTGGAGCGCTACTTCTACGACGGCGTGCGGCGCATCCAGCAGATCGCCGGAGACGAGGTCCTGGCGGTCGGCGCCCCGCCCTACGTGCCGGAGGCCGCCTGGCGGACGACCCGCGAGTTTATCTACGGGCCGGAGTACGTGGATGAGTTCGTGGCCCAGGTGGCCTTCGATTCGGTCGGCAACCAGCAGTTCATGTACATGCTTCAGGACGCCAACTATAACGTGGCGGCGATCCTGAACGCGCCGGCCGATCCGCAAAGCCAGGCCCCGACGGTGTTGGCCGAGTACACGTTTGATCCCTACGGCCAGCCGGAGT